>Ga0210384_10000023_pt1 | contig 249504 bp, 204 predicted proteins | sample IncBWH2MmetaG_FD_160574 | JGI IMG/M metagenome (GOLD analysis project Ga0210384, IMG submission 160574) | Forest soil microbial communities from Barre Woods Harvard Forest LTER site, Petersham, Massachusetts, United States - Inc-BW-H-2-M | ecosystem: Environmental > Terrestrial > Soil >... | reverse complement strand
GATTGCTCGGCCCCAACGGCAGCGGCAAGACCACCCTCTTCCGCATTCTTTCCACGCTCATGCTTCCCGCCGGCGGCGAAGCGGCGATTGCCGGTTTAGATCTGCGCAGCAACCCCAGCCTCGTGCGCCGCCACCTCGGCGTGGTCTTCCAGGCGCCGAGCGTTGACGTCAAGCTGACAGCAGCAGAGAACCTGCGCCATCAGGGTCATCTATATGGATTGACCGGCTCCGTCCTGAAAGCTCGTGTGCAAGAGATGCTGTCGCGCGTAGGCCTGGTCGAACGCGCCGCTGAAAAAGTCGAGACCTTTTCCGGCGGCATGCAGCGCCGCGTTGAGTTGGCCAAGGGCATCATGCATCACCCTTCGGTGCTGCTGCTCGATGAACCCACCACCGGGCTCGATCCCGGGGCGCGCATTGACTTGTGGCAATACCTGAAAATTCTGCGCGATGAAGAACATGTCAGCGTGCTCATCACCACCCATTTGATGGAAGAAGCCGAACGCTGCGACCGCCTGGCCATTCTGCACGAAGGAAAATTGGTTGCGCTGGGCACGCCGGCGGAGTTAAAGAGCGAGATTGGCGGCGATGTCATGGTGATCGAGGCCTCTCAACCCGAGTCTCTTGCCATCCGGCTGCGGTCGCGGTTCGGAGTTGAAGCAAAAATCGTTGATGGTAAGTTGCGCCTGGAGCGGGCCTCCGGTCATCGCTTCGCGACGGAAATCGTGGAGGCCTTCCCGGGAGAAATCGAATCCATTTCCGTGAGCAAGCCCACGCTGGAAGATGTTTTCATACGCCGCACCGGCCACCGCTTCTGGAGCGAGCGCATAGATGTAGAATCAAAAAAGAAGCACTGAACAAGATCCGGCACAAGCGGACTCAATTTTCATGAACGGCGCGAGATAGACACGAACTCAATTTTTGGTGGAACAGCGCGAGAAAGAACAGCCCCGAAAGGGGCACCGTACTATAGCCCAGCGCTTCAGCGCTGGGTGTGAGAAACAAATGATGTAAGTCCCGAAGGGACGACGCCATTTCAGGTTCTCACATAAACTCTTTGGCGCGCCGGGTAACGGTAACAAAGAAGAATGACGGAGCCCTGTGGGGAATATTTTGGTTTGAGCTGGCGCGGATATGCGCGGGAACTAAAGTCTTGATATTAAATCATTGCTTCTTGAGCGCCGCTGGTTCATGATTTCTTTGAGGTGCGTTCGGATCTTTTTGCGCGATGACTACTTGGATTGCGCCAAGGACGACAGAACTACTCCGGCGCTGACTTAGTAACGTGGCTCTAAATATTTGAGGCCGAGAGACTTGGAGGTTTTTGAGGTTACTTAGTAACCCCCACCCCCCTCCCCTACTGGGCGTGGAGACACAAATTGAGGGCTGGCGCTAAATAGCTAAATAAATTATGTCCACACTCACCACCACCGTCTCGTATCCAGAGCGTGCCCCCATGCGCCGCTTCGCCCCCTATACGGATCTGCTTCTGCCGGCGTTTTCGCTTTGGCTGCGTGAGATCATCCGTTTTTACCGCATGCGCAGCCGTGTGGTGGGCGTAATCATCTCGCCGGTCCTGTTCTGGCTGGTGCTGGGCTCAGGCTTCGGATCTTCATTGCGCGGTCCCGGAACTGGCGGCCAGCACTACCTGGAATATTTCTTTCCCGGCGCCCTCATCATGATCGTACTCTTTACCTCGATCTTCGCCATGATGTCGCTGATTGAGGACCGCCGCGAGGGATTCCTGCTCTCTGTCCTGGTTTCACCTGCCAGCCGCTCGGCGATTGTCTTGGGCAAAGTGCTCGGCGGCACGACCCTGGCATTTCTTCAGGGATTGATTTTTCTCGTTTTTGCGCCGCTGATCGGCGTCCACATGGGATTAGCGCAGATCGGCATCGCCGTCCTGGCAATCTTTCTGATCTCGTTTTCGCTCACTGCCCTGGGCTTCACCATCGCCTGGCGGCTCGATTCCACCCAGGCCTTTCACGCCATCATCAACTTATTCCTTATCCCACTGTGGCTGCTCTCCGGGGCCCTGTTCCCCATCAGCGGCGCCTCGGTGTGGATTCGCGCGCTAGTGCTGGCCAATCCCCTGACCTATGGCGTAGAAGCCCTGCGTACGGCCCTGTTCTCGACCGGCGATGCAACCAGCACCGGCCTCTCTGTACCGCTCTCGCTGGGGATTCTGGCTGGGTTCTCGGTCCTGATGTTTGCCGCTGCTTTGCTGATGGCCAGCCGCAGGAGAACTCTCCCTGCATAACTTTGCCAGCGTGATACTGCAAGCGGCCGGTCCGCAGGAATACGCTATATTCCCCGTGCTGAACGCCACCCTCAACGGCATCAGCGGCATTCTTCTCTTCGTCGGACACTCCTTCATCCAACGCGGCAAAATGGCAGCGCATCGCGCCTGCATGATCGCCGCCTTTTGCTCCTCCACAATTTTTCTGGCTTGTTATCTCTACTACCACGCGCACGTTGGAGTCATACGTTTTCGTGGCACGGGCTGGGTGCGTCCGCTGTATTTCACGATCCTGGCCTCGCACACAATTCTGGCCATCTCGCTGCTCGTCCTGGTTCCCACAACGCTCGTGCTGGCCTTGCGGCGATCCTTCCTTCGACACAAAGCAATCGCCCGCTGGACCTATCCCATCTGGCTCTATGTCTCGGTGACAGGCGTGGTGGTGTACTTCATGGTGTACCGCTGGTTTGCCTGAAAGAAAGCTCGACCCTCTGTGTCCAGTGACTTTTGATCCGTGTTCATCCGCGTTAATCCGCGGCGAAAGTTTCTTTAACTTACGGGTCTTGATACAGCCGCTGATACACAGCCTGATTGCGCACGATGGCTTCCACGTATTCGCGGGTTTCGGTAAAAGGAATTGATTCCACGAACTCGTGGATGTCGCGATAGTTGTTCTTGCGCCAGTCGTCCACCCGCTCAGCGCCGGCGTTGTAGGCCGCCAGCGCGTATTCAACGTGCCCGTCATACCTCTCCAGCAACTGCTTGAAGTAGCGGGTCCCAAGCTGGATATTGGTATTAGGATCGAGCAGCATAGCATCGTTAAAGCCTCTGATCTTTTCCGACTTGGCCAGTTGCTGTCCCACGCGCGGCAGGATCTGCATCAACCCCATGGCATTGGCTCGTGAGATGGCGACTGGATTGAACTCCGATTCCTGGCGGATGAGCGATGCCACCAGGAAAGGATCGAGCTTGTTCTCGGCGGAATAGCGCTTTAGGTTTTCCCAATAGGGGCGTGGGAAGAGCCCTTCCCAAAATGGCCGCGGCAGCACCGAGAGCTGGAACGAGTTGTATCCCGGAACCGCCCGCTTCAATGCCTGCAGGGCGCGATCGTAATGTCCGTCTTCGGTATAGAGCTTGATCATTTGCGCCGTGGCCCAGTTGTCGCCCGGCTCGGCACCCGCGGCTTGAAGCTCGCGGATGGCGAAATCAACCATGCCGCAATTGCCCAGCAGCAAGCTCTTTTGCACGCGCAGGTTATCTGCCGGAGCGGTCAGAGAAAAATGCGTGGGAAGCTGCGCTGGAGGAATCTTGTGCAGCAAAGGCTCGTCGGCAACATCGTCAGAGGGACCGAGGTCGCGCAGCCTCTCGCGCGAGAGTTCAGCGTAGTAGGCGTTGTAATAACGCTCGGAGACCTTCAGATAATAAGCCCGCGCCAGTGGCAGGTTCTTATCTTCTTCCGCCAGCCGCCCGCGCCAGTAGAGCGCGGCGCTGGCCTCCGGCGAGGCTGGATACAGGGCCACGTGCCGTTCAAAGGCAAGTCTGGCGCTCTGCACGTCACCCTGCCGAAGCTGTAGCCAGGCTGCCTTCCAGTTGGCGGAAGACGCATACTTTCCCTCGGGAAAACGCGAGGCCAACTCCTCGAAGAAGCGCGCGGAGGTGGCATAGTCTTTCTGCAACAGGTGCTGGTTGGCCACCGCCAGCAACCCTTCCTGCAGCCAGGGACTCTGCGGGGCGCTCTCGCGCAGATGCGTAATCAGGTCGCCCATGCGCTTTTCATCTGACCGGTAAAGCTCAACCAGGTAGTAGAGGCGCTGGGCATTGCGTTCGTCAGCGGTATCCGGCAGCTTTTGCAGGACCTCGCGCGCCTCCCCGCTGCGTCCGGCCTTCCACAGGGCGCCGCCCCATGCCACTTTGAGCGAGTACACCTCGGCTGCGGGCGCATCTTCCAGCAGGTCTTTGTATTCCGCGGCCGCTTCGGAAGCGCGGTGATTTTCCGCCAGGATCTCAGCGCGTTTCTTGCGGTCGGCAAAGCCGGCGGGAGGCAGATGTCCAAGTCTCAGCAGCTCCACGTTGGCGTCGGCAGCTTCAGGCGCCAGGGGAATGAGGTTATAAATATTGCGGAAGCTTTCTATTGCCCTGGCGTGATCTCCGGCGCGCGCCTGGGCGCGGCCCAGCGCCAACTCGATATCGGGACGCATGGGAGAGCGGTGCCCCTCCAGCACATCAATCGCAGCCTGTGACTGGCCATTGGCAACCAATGCGTTGCCTTGAAGCACGGCAACATCGCGGGTAAAGAGCGACCCGGGATAGTTGGTTTCAAATTGATGCAGAGTAGCGAGCACGCTCGGCGCATCTCCGCTTAATCCCTGGGACATGGCAAGAAAATAATCCACGTAATCGCGAAGTTCACCAGCCTGAGGCTGCGCCTTCTTCAAAGCGGTAATAGCATCTGGATATTGATTATCTAAAAGGTGGGCATAGCCTATGACTAGCCACGCCAGCGCTCCGGCATCATCGCCGTTATGAGCATCGGCGTACTTTTGTACCCCAGCATAAGCTGCCGGGGTGCGGTTTTCCAGAAGCTGCTCTGCCATGGGCCGCAGGTCTGCGGAAGCAACAAATGCCTGCGACATGCGCCGCACGCGCGAGGCAACCGTGCTGGCTTTTCGTGTGCGCTTCTTTTTGGCGGCGGCGAAAACAGGAGAGCCGGTCCCTAGCAGCGAGACCGCGAGACAGAGTGACAACAACTTACGCAGAACCATGGGGGACAACTTAACTCTTACCGGGGAAATCCGTTGCCCATGAGGGCCACATCATTATCCGCCAATACTTTGACAACTTCTTCGGTGAAATAATTAGCCTGCGCCGCCACGGTGCTGCCATAGCGCTTATCGTAGCTGGCGCGGCTCTTCTCAATGTCTTCTCGCAGGCGACTGTAAAGGTCCCTGTTCTGGCGGCCTTCGTTGACCTTGGCTTGATTGTAGAGCTTGATTTCGTCCACCAGCAACTTGGCAAAACGACGGGCTTTCTTGTGGACTTCCTCATCCTGCGCGGAAACTTCAACCGCTGCCGCCGCCGCCGATGCCTTGGGAGCGATATCAGAAACGGCAATGGGAGCAGGCGTGGGGATCCCTGGCGCCGGGGTCTGCCCGGTTGGAGGAGGCACGGCAGTAACCTCTTCAGGCTCGCTTGGAGCTACAACAGGAATGCCAGATGCCTTGCGCAGGGTCAGCGTCTCCAGCCAGATGGCGGCGGTACGCACGAGCAATTGCAACGCCGCGGTATCGGATTCGCCATCGTTGCGCGTTCCGGCATCGGCATACACCAGCGCCGGAACTTTTTCCCGTACCAGCAACGGCAGCACAGCGGAATTGCCCTTGGGAGCGCCAAACTGCGAAGCAAACTTGCCTTCGAATTCGGCTGCCGGTCCAGTCACGAGACTTTTTTCCTGCATGGCTTTTCCCGAGAGCCCGCTGTTGATATCGACGGTAACTTTCTTGATGCCGTTGTTGTCGTCAAAACCGCGTGCCTGCCATCCCACCGCGCTATCGTTCTTAACCACCAGCAGAGCTACACGGCTGCTGAAGTGCGCCGCGCCATCGAGCAGAGAACGCAAAATGTCGGTCTGCGAGGTGGCTTCCTGAATCTTGGAAATAGCATTATCCAGCAAGGCTGAAACCGGGGCCTCTGAACCCCTGCCCAGCGATACCGAATCAAGCTCTGCAGTCACGTGGTTGATGATGTCTTTGCGCAGTTCTTGCACGCGATGTTCGCCGGCCTCGGTGACCACGTTCTCAACATCCTGCCGAATACTGGAGACGCGGCGCTCGGCCACTTCACTCACTACTTTTTCAAGGTCTTTGCGCAATTCGTTGACGCGCTTGTCCGTGGTCTCGCCGACTACATTTTCCACGTTCTTGCGCAGGTCGGTGGCGCGCTTGTTGGTGACATCGAGCACGATCTTATGCACGTCTTTGCGCAGCTCAGCGACCCGGCTGTCGGCCTTTTCGGCGACCACGCGCTCCACGTCTTTGCGCAGGTCGAGAATGCGTTTGGAGGCGGAGGACTCGACGATCTTTTCTATTTCTTTGCGCAGCTCCCCCATCCGGTGATTGGAGACTTCCGTTACCACGCGCTCAATTTCTTTTTTGAATTCGGCAAGGCGTTGATCGAAAACGCCGGCAACCCCGCTTTCAATCTCATGACGCAGGTCATGGGCGCGCGTGTTCAGCACCTCAGTCATTCCCTGCTCAATGTGGTTGCGAATCTCTGCGGTGCGGCTGTCAATAACCTGGGTGACACCCTGCTCGACTTCCTTCTGCAAGTCCGTTACCTGGTGGTTGAGCACATCGGAGACGTTCTTGGAGATCTGTGTATTGATCTCCTTCACGCGCGAGTTGAAGACCTCGGTGATGCCGGTCTCAACATCCAGTTGCAGCTCGGAGACGCGGCTGCTCAGGCTTTCGCCCACGCCGCGGTGCAGGTCTTTGCGCAGTTCCGATATTCGCTTATCGAATACCTTTGCGACTACGCCTTCAACGATTCCTTTTATCTCTTGTGAGTCTGCCATTGGGAACTATCAATCCGCTGTGCTTTTTAACAACACTTGCCGTTCTCCCCGGGGGTGGAGGCAAAACTAGTCAGGTGTATCTTGGATTATTAGGCGTATTTGCCGCCGTGTCAATATGTTAACCAACTAGGTGAGCCGGTAACGTTACCGGGGTAACGTTACTTCCCTGTAAGGGCTTCGGTTGGACAAAGCCCCGCTTATTCCACAATGATTTTGCCTTTCATGCGGTCATGTCCCGGACCGCAAAGAATCGAGCACTCGACCCGATATTCGCCCACTTTGTCGGACCTGAATGACACCATCGCCGGCTTGCCCAGTTGCAGCGGTTCGTCAATGCCCAGTTCCCTGACAAAAAAGCCATGCTGCACATCGGTGGTTGATATTTCCAGGATGACCTCTTGCCCTCTCTTTACGTGGATCTCTGCCGGCTCAAAGGCATATTTGCGGGCAATGACCTGGATATGCTCCGGTTCCGGCTTAGGCTGGCGGTTGCACGCCACAAGGCAAAAGACGAAAATCAGGGCCACAGTTACTATCTTATGCATGAGTTTGATTCAGTGCTGGAGTAAGCTTTTAGCACTTGGTTTTACCTCTTAGCGTGTGTTTTGTATTCAGGATAACACTGTTAAAAAGAGTGCTGATTTCTATCAATCAATTGTCTAGACCCGCAGGGCGGAATGAAGACCGGTCTTGCGGATTTCCGGCAAAGCGGGGGCTTCGGATACAATAGAATACGAATTTCTTGAATCCCACTGGCATGCCTCCCATCCAATCCAAAGGAACGGAAGCTGTAACCGACGAGCTGGCGCTGGTACAAGCCGCCAAGCGCGGTGACATCAGCGCTTTCGAGCAGCTCGTAAAGAGGTACGATCGCAACGTTTTCCGCATTGCGCAGCACATCACGCAAAACCGTGAGGACGCTGAAGACGTCGTTCAGGATGCGTTCCTCAAGGCTTACCAGAATCTGGAAAGTTTCCAGGAGCAATCGAAGTTTTATACCTGGCTGGTGAGGATTGCGGTCAACGAAGCGCTCATGCGGTTGCGCAAGCGGCGGACAGCCAAGACCGTTTCTATTGACGAGGATGTGCAGACCGAAGACGATGCCATCCCTCGCGAGGTTGCTGACTGGTCTCCGAATCCGGAACAGTTATACGACCAGGCTGAACTCAAAGAGATCCTGGGCAAGACTGTCCAGGGCCTGCCGCCTACGTTTCGCACCGTGTTTGTTCTGCGCGACGTAGAAGGGCTTTCGACCGAAGAAACAGCGGATGCGCTCGAGCTGAGCGTGCCTGCTGTGAAATCGCGCCTGTTGCGGGCACGCTTGCAATTGCGCGATCGTTTGACCAAGTATTTTGGAAAAAAATCGAGCCGGAGTAACCAACCGTGAAATGCTCTCAGTTTTTGCAAGAGCTCACCGATTATCTTGACGGCGTTATTGACACCAAGACACGCGCCGAACTGGAAGATCACCTGCAATGGTGCCACAACTGCTATGTTGTGGTGAGCACAACCAAGCGAACCATCGAGATCTACCGCGACTCGAAGCTGTACGAGATACCCGACGATTTGCGCAACCGGCTTCGCTCCGCCATCATGTCCAAGTGCGCCGCCCACAAAAAAAGTCCTGACAAGAAAACTTAGCGGTCTCGGTCCTCTCTAAAATCCCCCCTGTCCTGCATTGCGGGACATACTTTATCTTTACAAATGTTTCCTTGCAACTTCTACCCGCAGCTCTGAATCTAAAGTAATGAAGCCGGATAGGCTTCAGGCAGCTCCCTCGTAGTAAACCAAAAGCTGCACCTCCCAGGGGTTGGTGATGATAACGAATGTATTTGACATGCTTTTCGGATGCTGGCACCGGCGTTATAGCTTCCCTATTACCACCAGAACAGGACAGCGCCGCTCAGAAGCTGCGGCTGTTACTGGAACCTATGTAGTGTGCCTGGATTGCGGTAAAGAGTTTCCTTATGACTGGCGGCAAATGAAGGTAGTCTCGGCGCACTCCCATGAACCTGCGATGGAAGGAGCCGAACAACGGCGCGCAGAAGCCGCTTGATCAAGCGTTTCAACAATCTGTCGCTCGGCTGCCGCTTTGTGAACCTGTCTTGTTAGCTCGCGAAGCGGTGTAGGCCGGCGGCGGCCCTCGTCGAGTTCCCCCGCATGGGGAACCAGCCCTGCCACCTGAAATTATTCAACGGAAGCCCCGGTTCGAAATATAATCGCTTCGACATATAATTAAGCCAGTTAAGCCTCTTTCAATTGGAAATTTGTGCCGAGGTCCCACCGGTTGAAACCCGTGCATCCCAGTATTCGCGAAGTTGCCGTGTTGCAGGAATCCACGGAGATGATCCTCTCCAGCATGGATGTGGATACCGTGCTGCACCAGATTCTTCTGGTGGTGCGCAATTACTTCGCCACCGCCAACGCGGCGGTCTTTCTCGTGGATCCGGCGACTCGCGAACTTTATTGTCGCGCTCATATCGGCTACAACAACGTTTTCAATGACCAGCAGCGCGCGATTGGCCCCGAAGGCATTGCCGGCCGGGTCGTGCAAAACAAAACGCCGATGTACGTTCCTGACATACAGAAAGATTCCAAATATGTGCCCGCCGACCCTAAAGTCCGCAGCGAACTGGCATTGCCCCTGCTGGTGCGGGAAGAAGCGATTGGCGTCCTCAGCATTGGCAGCGAAAAGGTCGATTTCTTCAGCGATGAGTTGATTGGCTTGCTCACGCTTTTTGCCGCCCAAGCTTCGGTGGCGCTGGAAAATGCGCGCTTATATTCCACCGAACGCCGCCGCATGCGGCAGATCGAGCTCATTAACCTCATCGCCCGCTCTGCGGCTGCCGCCAACGACCTGGAACAGCTTCTGGAAAATCTTGCAGACCTGATTGAAGATACTTTTGATGATGCTGAAATCGGTATCCTGCTGCGCGACCGTGAAGGCAGGCTGATGCTGCGCGCGCATGCTGGAAAAGGAGATCCAACCCCGGAAAGTTTTGTTCTCTCCGAACGCTCCGGCATTCTGGCTGAAGCTTTTGCCGCGCGCATGAACGTGGTAGTCAACGATATCGCCGATCGCGCCCAGTGGCCTCTTTGTTTCGCCGGGACCGGCTCCGAGCTGTGCATTCCCCTGATTTCATTTGGAGAAACCCTCGGGGCGCTGGTGATTGCGCACGTGACAGCGCATTTCTTTTCCGCCGACGACCGCTCCATCGCGCAAGCCGCGGCCGATGTTTGCGCTACCGCCATTCGCAGCGTGCAGCTTGCCGAAGAGCTGCGGCGCATCACTCATACCGATTCCCTTACCGGACTTTACAACCAGCGTTATTTTCACGTGCTGGCTGCCGAAGAAATTGCCCGCAGCAAGCGTTATCACAAACAGTTTTCTTTGCTGATGATCGAACTCAAGAACTTTGCCCAACTCAATACCCGCATGGGCTTTGAGCATGGGGATACTATCTTGCGCAAGGTCGCGCAGACTCTCAAGATACAGATGCGCGGAGTCGACAGCATATGCCGCTACGGGCCAGACCGGTTCGTGCTGGTGCTGCCGGAAACCGGTGCGGAACGGCTGCAAAATGTGGCCGGCAAACTAAGAGATGCTTTGGGGAAAATCCGCGCCGAAGAGAAACCTGCGTCGCCTACGGTGGCAAGCCTGTATGCCAGCGCTACCTATCCCGCAGACGGCGCCTCCGAGTTGGAGCTGGTTCGCGTCCTGCTGACCCGCATTGCTGAAGATCGTGGCATTCCCAATGCCGCCAGCCGTTAAGCTCAGACTTCCAAACTCCGCCGATACTTATCCCCTCTCCCTGGAGCGGCACATCGAACCCGCAGCCCTGCAAAAAAAATAGGGCGCGCAAAAGCACGCCCAGGAGGGAAATTCTAAATTAATCTCAGTGCTGATCGTCATCGCGACGGTGCAGCGTCGGCCGGTCATCATCGCCGCTCTTGCTGTTCGGATTGCTCGTCGTATCCGGAGTGCTGCTGGCCCGGCGCAGAGTCGGTTTGTTGGTGTCTTTGGAGTCATCCAGCTTGCGTTTGTTCTCCAGGACTGCCAAACGCGCTTTGACGTCGTCGAACTCCGAGGTGTTCACAATATAGCTGTCACGGGGAGGCAGAATGGTAGCAATCTCCTTCTGCGTAGCTTCAATCCGGTCCGGCGTTGGCGGGTGATCGGAAAAAATCTTGGCAATCGTGCCCGGCTTCTTCTTTTCCAGGCTCTCCATCTTTTCAAACATGGAGACAAACTGCTGCGGATCGTAGCCGGCATGATACATATACTGCACACCCAAGTGGTCGGCTTCGGCCTCGTAGGCGCGAGAAAACTTCATAAACGTAGCCGGCACCAGCAGGTCGGCGCCCAGGCGGGCGGCATACCCAGCGGGCCCGCCCACGAAGATCAAAGGCAAGGTGGCGAACTGGGCCCACTGGCTGCGTGTCATCTGCCGCGTAACATGGCGCGCGCAAACGTGCGCGATCTCGTGCCCCATCACTCCAGCCAGCTCCGCCTCGTTATCGGCGGCAAGAACCAGCCCGGAGTTGACGTAGAAGAACCCGCCCGGCAACGCCATGGCGTTGATTTCATCGGAGTCAATCACTTTGATGGTGAATGGAACCTTGGCATCGGAGTTCCGGACCAGGTTCTGTCCAACGCGGTTAACGTACTCGGTAATCACCGGATCGTTAATCAGTTTCACCGAGGCTTCGATCTGCTGCGCGTACTCCTTGCCCAAAGCTATTTCTTTCTCATAGGAGTACCAGTTGCCTAATCCCCGTCCACCCACGCCTTTCCGGTTGCCGATAGCGTCGACGTCATCTTTGCCGCCATCATGCTTGTAAGTGTCTTTTTGATTTGTCTTGGCGTCTTTGTCCGCAGGTTGCTGCTGCGCGTCTGACGAAGCCGGTTGCGAATCAGGAGTCGCGGACTGCGTGGCCGCGGGCTGCATAGCCGCCGGATCAGGCTGAGTAGCAGCAGGGGCAGGCCGCGTCGCTGCAGGTGCGCTCGGCGCCGTTGCTGCAGGCTGGTTAACCGGAATCGACTGCGCCCCGGCAGGGACAGTAGTTGAAGGCGCGGGTACCGTGGAAGCAGGTTGCGCAGCTACCGGCTTATTGTCATTGGACGAATTACTAGAAGTAGCCTGGGCAAAGCTGTTATTGACCCAAACCAAAGAAGAAACCAGCAAGACCACTGCAAAAACCGGTCTCAGGTTGAAAATGCTTTTCATTGGAACGCTCCCCTTGCCAGCCAAATCAAAAAGGATGGGCCGCGCCGGCTGCTGAAACGCGGGCATCGGGGTATTCACGAGCTTCTGACCCGGAATGCCTTTGATTATAGTCCATAATTCTTATCGGAGAGAGGGAATCCCCTTGTACGTTTGACGCCAAAAACCCCCTTCAGGTTACTTAAAAGTCAGATTTTTCCTGACCGGGCATCGATTTTGACGGGAGCGGTATGTAGAATTTCTACTCTCCTTGCCTCCCAGCTCCCATTCGTACCCTGAATCGCCGTCACCCGAACCTCGGCCCCTTCAATCAGAGACGCAGTGGGATGGGGCTTACGCTCCGGAACCGGGACCTCGGAGGCGTATACGACTTCAGCTTTTTGGATGGCTACTTTACGTACCCGATGATTTTGTCCCAGGACGTAAATATAGAAGGTGGAATCCGGTGCGTCCGCAGAGTTCACAATGTGTCCGCGAAATTCCCCCGGGGTGGCGGATTGAGCGCCTGCACACAAAAACAATACCGAGATCAACAGCGCCGCGCAGCCTGCGACTTTCATACCGGATTAGATGCAGAAGAGCAGCAATCAGATTGAGCAGTCAGCAATCAGCCCCTAAACAAGCAATTAGCACTTAGCACTTGACCCCTGGAACACGATCAAGCTGCCAAAATGGTGAGGACCTTGAGCCCTCCCCGGTTCAAACTGTTAAGCGGCCAAATGCTAACGGCTAAATGCTTGTTTAGGGGCTGAATGCTGAGTACTGATTGCTAAAGAATTAATCGTAATACTCCAATCCCAAGTGAGTAATCAGCTCTTCCCCTCTCAAGTGTCGTAGGGTGTTCTTCAACTTCATCAACTGAATAAACAGGTCGTGCTCAGGATAGAGCTTGGGCGCGGTCATTGGAGATTTGAAATAGAAGCTCAGCCATTCCTGAATGCCGATGTCGCGCAACTGCGAGCTGCGCTGTGCAAGATCCATGAAGAGCACGAGGTCGAGCACGATGGGCGCCGCGAGGATAGAGTCGCGGCAGAGAAAATCAACCTTGATCTGCATGGGATACCCCAGCCAACCGAAGATGTCGATGTTGTCCCAACCTTCTTTATTGTCGCCGCGCGGCGGATAGTAGTTGATGCGAACCTTGTGAAAAATATTGCCGTAAAGCTCCGGATAAAGCTTCGGCTGCAGGATGTGCTCCAGCACACCCAGCTTCGATTCTTCCTTGGTCTTGAATGATCCCGGATCTTCCAGCACCTCGCCATCGCGATTACCTAAGATATTGGTCGAATACCATCCGCTCAGGCCCAGCATACGGGCCTTGAAGGCCGGCGCCAGAACAGTCTTCATCAGCGTCTGGCCGGTTTTAAAATCTTTGCCGCAGATAGGCGCGTGGTTGGCGCGCGAAAGCTCATCCATGGCGGGAATATCTGTAGTCAGGTTGGGCGCGCCATTGGCGAAGGGGACTCCTTCAGAAAGCGCGGCATACGCGTAGATCATCGAGGGAGCGATGTTCTCATCGTTATTCAACAGCCCTTTCTCAAAATTTTTCACCGATTTGTGGACTGCCGAGGGCTCCAGGAAGCTTTCCGTCGAACCGCACCACATCACCACCAGGCGGTCGGCGCCGGAAGAGTTTTTGAAGTCGCGGATATCCTGTCGCACCTGCTCGGCCAGGTCCATCTTGTTCGGGCCCTTTTTGACGTTCGGCCCATCGAGCAGGCGCACGTAGTTCTTGTCGAAGACCGCCGGCATCGGCTTCACCGATTCCATGAACGGCTTGATGCCGTCCAACAGCTCGCGTTCCAGTACCCCGGCCTTGCGCGCCGCTTCATACATGTTGTCCTCAAAAATATCCCAGCCGGTGAAGACAAGCTGGCTGAGGTCGGCGAGGGGAACAAACTTCTTGATCAGCGGAGACCTGCCGTCGGTGCGCTTGCCCAGGCGAACAGTCCCCATCTGGGTCAGCGAACCGATGGGTTTGGCCAGGCCGCTGCGCACCGCTTCCACGCCCGCCACAAATGTGGTGGCTACAGCTCCCATTCCGGGAATCATGATGCCCAGCTTGCCTTTTGCCGGAGCAATGTGCTCCGCTTTCTTCGACTCAGTTTTTTTGCTCTGCTTTTTTAAGTGTGTGGCCATTGATATCCTTAGCGGGAAAATTCGAAATGTACAGCCCAAACCGCCAGCTCATGAGAATCTTGTATCTTCTCGTATTGGAGGGAGTTTTGCAAATGACATCGAAAATTGCAGTTGTCACCGGAGCTTCCAGCGGCATAGGACTGCTAAGCACCGTGGAATTGGCCAAAGACGGCTTTTTCGTCGTGGCCACCATGCGCGATCCCGGACGCCGACAGCGCCTCGATGAGGCAGCCGTGTCCGCCGGAGTTCAAGACAAAATCGAGGTCCGCCAGATTGACGTCACCCAGTTTGCTTCCCTTCCCGACGCCATCGCCGGAATTGTTCGCAGCTATGAGCGTATTGATGTTTTGCTCAACAATGCCGGCTTTGCCATGAGCGGCTTCGCCGAAGACATGCGCTTGGAAGAAATTCGCCAGCAGCTCGATACCAACTTCTTCGGCCATGTCGCCATGACGCAGGCTGTGCTGCCCGTGATGCGGCAGCAGCGCTCGGGACACATCATCATGGTCTCTTCCATCAGCGGCCTGGTGGCACAACCGGTGGTAAGCAGCTATTCCGCCTCAAAGTTTGCCTTGGAAGGCTGGAGCGAAGCGTTGCGCATCGAGACCCACTCCCTCGGAATCCGCGTAGTTCTGGTGGAACCAGGAGCCTTCAAGACCGATATTTGGGACCGCAACGTCCGCATCGGTTCATTTGCCCTTTCTCCGCAATCTCCCAACCACGACCGCGCCCGGCGCTTTGCCGCCTGGGTGCAAAAAGACGTGCCCAAGGCAAATGCACGCGCAGTTGCCTGCCTCATTGCCGATATCGCAAGCGACCCCAATCCGCGCTTGCGCTATCGCATCGGCCGCGACGCCACTCTGCAATACTGGCTGCGCAAACTCATTCCCTGGAAGACCTACGAAAAAATGATCGCAAAGACCACGCGCATTGATTGATACCTGGCAAATATTCGTGTGGTATTACGAAGTACTTTCCCAAGCCGCAACTGAGAACTGACAACTGCGAACCGAGAACTGCCTTTAGGAGCTGGGAGCTGTCTTTATACGGTGTTTCCAGCGCGACCAGATAAACCATGCCGCTCCCACGACGAGCAGAATGGCGATGACGAAGTCGAATTTGTGGAAGTACGCGCGCAGATAGTCCCAGTGCTCACCGGCTTTCATGCCCAGATACGCGAGGACAAAGCACCACGGCCATGATCCTAAAAACGTATAGAGATGAAAGCGCAGCCGCGGCATTCGAGCGATGCCCGCGGGCAGGGCGATAAAGGTGCGCACTACGGGAAGCAGGCGGGCGATAAACACGGTAATGTCGCCATAGCGCTGAAAAAAATTGTGTACCCAGTCGATCTCATGCTCGCTCAGCCAGATGAGACGGCCGAATTTCATCACCAGGCGGCGTCCGCCGAAATATCCGATGGTGTAGGCCAGCTCCGAACCCAGGTTGCAGCCAATGGCTCCGGCAGTTGCGACCCACAGCAGGCTGAAGCGTCCCTGCGAAACCAGGTAGCCGGAGAACGGCATGATAACTTCGGATGGCAGCGGAATGCACGCCGACTCGATGGCCATGAGCAACACGATGCCCTTATAACCCACCGCTTTGATAAAGGCCGTAATAAATCCGCTCAACGCGGCAAGAATTTTAGAGATCATGATTAGAATTTATTTTGGCTTAACTCGTGCCCAGAATTTTTGTTCCTTTGTTCCGAAGATGAGAGCTTTTTCAGTCTGAGTACTGAGTACCGAGTACTGTTTTACGCGCTTTCCTGCTGGTCTTCGTAAGCAGCCACGGCTTCCGACACGTCTTTTTCGCATTGCAGGCACATGGCTCGACCGCCTTCGTTCTCCACCGATTCGCTGCTCACGATTACGGTCCCATCGGAACAATATTCGCCTCGCTGCCAGTCCCAGGCAAAATCTTCCTGCAAGGTCGCGCCGCTCACCTCACATCCTGTGAGGATGATCGTGTAGTCATGCGCACCACAATGCGGACATTTAAACGGCTGCGACATAGCTCCAATTACAAAGTCAGGATGCGAGGCCTTGAAGAAGCATTGCCCCAGAGTTAGAAATCTTGTGACTCTTGCGTATAGGTAAAACCCGGCAGGCTTGCGCCGTCAGCGCTCTTGGCCACCTTCACGCGCATGGTCTGTGAGCTGGCTGCGTCGGTATCTGCCTGGCGCAGCATGGCATATTGCGTGAACAGTTCATCGTAGACTTTGGTGACTAAGTAGTTCTGCCCGTTGGCGTTGTTCCGCCAGACTTGTCCTTGCAGGATTGCCTTGACCGACATTAACTTTCAGCCTTTTCCGCCCGGCTCGGTTACGAGTGGCATGGTACAGAGTAACGGCACAACTTGGCCCCGTCAAATGGCATTTCGTCGCAGACCACAGTTACGGTTATTGCTTCGACTCACACTTTGAGGACGCTGCAATCCTAAATCAGGGACCTCGCCGCAACTGTGGCCCCGGCAACAATCGCTGCGGCTCCGGTCAGTCGCGCCACGAACTCTCCTCTCACCAGCAGCTTCTCCAGTGCAATGATCACCGCCAGGACCACCATGACCCACAGGTTCATCACTCCGAGTACAAGTTGCATCAGCATCAGTCCCCAGCAACAGGCGACACAGAAAGCTCCATGATGAATACCCAGACGGAAAGCACCCAGCCGGCCTCGCTGCAGGTGGTGGGCTACGACCGTCAGTGGATCTCGGCAATGCTTCAGGCAGGTCGACTTCCATGGCGTGAGCTGATAAATCCCCGCAATGCACAATCCCACTCCCCCGGCCAGCGGAATCAGGCGGCTGAATGGGTCTGAATGCATGGCTCCCTGGCTAATGCCAAGTCCGGCCGTGAAGGCAACGACTCCAAAGAGTGCCCATACCAGGAAATAGCCGCTGGCAACGAGAAATGTGGCCCCACCTGAATGAGCTTCGCCGTGGAATGCCGCCGCCCGGCGATACAGCAAAAGCATGGGCAGGGTTGAGGGCAGCATCATGGCAATCATCATTGCAGTCCACATGGCGATAAATCCAAGGCTGCCGGTGAACCAGGTATCGCCGGGCATGATCATCCACATCATGCTCATCGTCCAGTTCCCAGGCATAGGCATGCCGGCAGACATTGACCGGTTAAAGTAAATGGTTAGACCCGCACTGATGGCAAAAAATATCAGCGCGATGAGATAGACGTTCCGTTCTGCAAAGGCAACCCTGGGAGAAGAGGGGCCCGGCGCCGAATCTGTGGAAGAAGGCGCCATGAAACAGGGCTAGGCCGTCAACCCGCGATGCGTCTGTTCCACTACGGCCAGCGAACTATGTGCCGATGGACAGTCAAAGGCAATAGCGCCAGTCGAGCGCAGCAGGCTTGCGGTCGCAATCTCCGGGTGCTTGTACTCCATGCCATTGGGCATCTCCAGGCGAATGCGATGTTCCCTGCCGGCGGCGAGGTCCGTAATGGGCTCGGTCGTGGTCTGCACCTCGTTGCCGAATTTAATGCTGGCCTTGCGCTTCTCAAGATCGAAGTCAAATGTGATAGGCACAAATTTTGGCTCCAGGACGGCGGAAACAACGCTGGCCAGCACCTCAAACCAGGCATTGCCGGCCTTTCCACTCATGATGGTAAGCAAGGCATCTCGCTGTTCGGGTGTGCTCTTTTCCTGCAAGTAAGGCTGGAAGGTGCCGTTGCCCAGATGCAGCGCGGCGGGCCAATGATAGGTCCCGCCAAAAATCACTCCATTGAGCCCGGTGTTGCCGTAATTCCCTTCAAGGACATGGAAAGCCATCATGCCTTTGCAAGGACCGTGAGTAGGCGGCGCCCAGAAATCGCACGGACATCCCGGTGCGCAGTTGCAATTTTTGACGTACTCCGCTTTGAGACGCCATTCACTCGCCATGAAATCACCTCTTATGATGCGGGAGTATATATCTAGAGATAGCAGGCGATAAAGCAGTTCGCCAGACAGAATAATCATTGGAACGTAGGCAGCTCACCGCTTAGAAGCTTGCCCAGTCCTGAAGCCGGACAACGCACGCCAACGTAGAACGTGCCGAAAAGAGCGTAAACCGCGCTGACTTCGTCGAAGCGCATTTCGTAGATGAGCCGCTTGAACACCAGAGGATCGTCGGCGAAAAGATCGACGCCCCACTCCCAATCGTCAAAGCCGATGGAGCCGGTAATAATCTGCTTTACGGTGCCGGCATAGCGGCGGCCCACCAGGCCGTGCTCCTCCATCTGGCGCTGGCGCTCTTCGATAGGCAGCGTGTACCAGTTCTTCTCTTCCCCGCGGCGGCGGTCCATGGGATAAAAGCAGATGTAACGCGCCGGAGGGATTTCAGGAAACAAGCGCGGACGCATGGCCTCGCGCTGCCGTTGCAGCACCTGTTCGGTCTCGCGGTTCCACTCTGTCGAGTGCGGCGCAATTCCCTTTTCGGCCAGCTCGCGGTACAGCTTGACCGTGGATTCGTACAGCCCGAGCTCTACCACGGAAAGATACGACGTCGCCGGCTCCAGAAAATCGCTCAGGCGCAGTTGCGCAAGCTGCAGTTCGACAGCCTTGAGATGCTCGAATGACAGGCGGAAGTGCACAAAGAGCAGGTCTGCCTTGTGGCCTAAGATGGAATACAACGCGCTCTGGCCGTCGCTGTTATGCGTCATCTGCTGCAGCGCGAGTGTGGCTTCTTTTACCAGTTCGGCGCGGGCGGGCTCGCCCAGCTTGCGCCATTCCGTCCGGCGGAAACGCATCATGCTATGCAGAACGCTGGCGCCTTCAATGGTCAAAGGCACGGCAGGCAGCTGGCTTTGCGCGGTTTGCATGGTAGTGGAAGACATCGGGATTCCCCTGATAAGCTGTGATGTTCCTGCCCATCATTGTAATCGCAGGCCGCTTTGCACAAAAGGTTAGAACTCAGGTTTGTATTCAGGACCTGAGTTTGTGGGATGTGAAGAACAACCCCGAAGGGGTGCCGTACTATAGCCAAGCGCTTCAGCGCTGGGTATGCGCAAACAGTGATATGAGTCCCTAGGGGACGACGCTGAGATTGATTAAGTTCTTAAATGAGATAAGTTCATGCCTCTAACCCAAAAGCCAAAAACCACGAAAAGCAAACGGACTACCAAAACAACCTCCAAATCCATGCCGAACAAAAAATCGGCGACGTCCAAAAAAAACCAAGGCAAATATGATCCGGTTGCGCCCGAGCGTGTCGCCGAAATTCTGAAGCGACTGGACGCCCAATATCCTAAGGTGACCTGCGCCCTGCATCACAAGAGCGCGTGGGAGCTGCTGGTGGCGACGATTCTCTCCGCCCAATGCACCGACGTGCGCGTCAACATAGTTACGCCCGGCCTCTTTCAAAAATATCCCACGCCGCAGGCCTTTGCCGCGTTAAAACCTGAACAACTCGAGCCCGATATCCGCAGCACCGGGTTTTTCCGCAACAAATCCAAATCTCTGGTAGGAGCCGCGCAACGAATCATCAGCGAGTTTGGCGGCCAGGTTCCCGATGACATGGAAAAGCTGCTGAGCGTGCCCGGCGTGGCCCGCAAGACCGCCAATGTCGTGCTGGGCACATGGTTCAAAAAGGCGGAAGGTGTGGTCGTCGATACTCACGTACACCGTATCTCGCGCCGCCTGGAGTTGACCAGGAATGACGACCCAAAGAGCATCGAGCAAGACCTGATGCGGGTGATCCCGCGCGAGAAGTGGATTGATTTCTCCCACCAGATCATTCATCACGGACGCGCCCTGTGCATCGCCCGCAAACCCAAATGCGCCGAATGTCCGCTGGAAAACATCTGCCACGCGGCTGATAAGACCTGGTCAACCGTTGAGATCCACAAAACAGCGGCTCTCAGTCGATAATCTTTAGACTGTAAAACCCAGGAGGCGGCGCCAAAATGCAGATCCAGTTACGAGGCTAGAGCCTCAATTTCCTTTAGGATGACCTCGAGCCTTGCCTCGAGCTGCTTCCTGGTTCGTGCCTTCCGTTCTGTTTTGACATATTCAGGGTAGTTGGCAAGGGAGCGGCGATAGAACTCAGCAGTCTTCATCAGGAGTTCGGACTGTTGTTTGTTGGTCATGGGCATACTACAATTTTACGCTCTTTTCCCGCTCTCAGCTGTAACGAAAGGCCGTATTTAGCTGCAAAGCAGTTCCCGGACCCGCGTGGCCAATTGCCTGGTAAACACCTGTTGACATCCTCGAAAAATCCTCAATTTTAGAAAATGTCATCCTGAGCTGCGTTTTCTGCGGCGAAGAGCCTGTCCTGAGCTTGCCGAGGGAACCTCGGATGGCGATGGGAACTGCCCACGGCTTAAATCGGACCGCACTTGGATTTTTCCCTCTCCATGACGAAATCTAGACAATGTTCAAGGATGTCAACAAAGCAAGCATGTTTTCAAGAATGAGTTTGTATCAGGACACGATCCCACTCTGCCGGATCGTACCGATTAGGCCCTCAAAATTCGCCCCTTCGCCCCCGGGGTTCGAAACTTGAAACTTGAAACTATTAGAGTCCGTCACCTTCCGGGCGACGGACCCAATATGTGGCTCTTACCGGAACGTTACCCCAACATTGTCGAGATATGCCTTGACCTCTCCTCCCGAGCCATCCAGATCAACCTGAAAGGCTACGTCCAGGCCGCTGCCGCCTTCCTGATACGCAGGGAACCAGAAATTTATGTCATGGCGCTGGCCGTTCAAGGTCACGGAAGTGAAATGCACCCCACCGCCAGTCCGCTCAAATTCCCACGCCAAATGGTTCCAGCTTCCTGCGGCGGGCATTGCACAGCCAACCCCCGTAGAAACCCAGCGGCGATCCTGCGAATTCCAGACTCTCCAGGTATGAGTGTCTTTGATGTCACACTCGGTACCGTAGATATAGCGCAATCCGCCGGCATTCTGATTCATGTCGAACTCCAGCGCTTGAGCGTTTTCCGGATTCTCCACGCGAAAATCAAGACTGTAACCGAACCTGGTAACATCGTCTCTTCCGCCGATTTGGTTCCACCACAGACTCGCTCCCCACGGCGACCCTCCCACCCAGAATTGGGCGGAAGATCCAGTCAAAGAAGGCGAAGTGATGTACTGGGCCATATTGTGGCTGGTGCCCGGCCCATCGCCTCCCTTGCCCGCGCACTGGTCACAGTTCTGCCAGTCCGGGCGATTTTGTATTTGGGCGATATCCGGATGTTCAGCTTCAGACCCTGCGCCATTGCCGGCGACGTTGATGTGAAGCTCTTGTATCTGGACCGCGCCTGAAGCACTCCACGACTGCACGGCAATATGGTGATCTCCGCCGGGTAAATCAATCGTTGTATCGAGGGAACTGCTATTAACAAGAAAAATACTCTGGTAATCGGAATAAATGCGCATGGCCACCGCTCCCGGAGAAGAAGCCACAAAGTGAACCGGGGAACTCACCGTGGCCCCAGGCGTTGGAGATGACACAACTACTTGTGCCAGGCAAGAGAGGGAAGAAAAAAGCAGAACAACTAAAACGAAAAATGTATTCTTCAATACAGGCTCCTTGGTATGGTTTGGTAAAACGAGTACCCTATAGGAGCATCTACTCAGGAGCGAGCAGAAAAGATTCTTAACACCCGAATCTTTTTTCGTAACTACGTTGGCTCTTTTTCCTTAGTTCCATTTGGGGAAAGATTAGGAACAAACATGTGGGACACTCCCAGCGTTTCAGATTAACGACGGCTGGGTTTTCTTTAACGGCAGAGACGGGAGAAACAACGCAGATTCTTCCAGATTGTCATTCTGAGCTATAGGCGAAGAATCCCGAAGACTCGGATGAGTGTGGAATTTGGCAATGATTTTGCGCGTGCAGATTCAATTAGGCAATTACCAAATCCGCAATTATTCAATCCGGTTGCAATGGCTCAATGACCCGATGACTCAATGACCCAATTCCTCCGTGCCTCCGTGGTGAATGGTTTCTTGATTTGCCACATCCTGGGTTAAACTCGGCATATCACGCCAGCACTTATGCGCATCTTCCTGATCTTTGCTATGGTGATCTTCATGGTTGCCGCCACATTCAGCCAGGAAAACGCCAACGCGAAAGCCAACGCCCCGGCCCAAGGCGCCGCTGTAAACCAGGAAAACGCTCTGGCCATCACCGATCCGCAGCAGATCGTCAGCCGCAGCAAGCCTGACGTGCAGAAGTTTGCTCTCGAAAAATTGTTTATGAGTTACACCATCGGGGGCACGGCGTGGTCTCCAGACGGCAAAAGCGTCGCCTTCATCAGCAACATCAGCGGACGCCGCAACTTGTGGCTGGTTTCAACCAGCGGCGGCTCGCCGGTGCAGATCACGGTCAGCGACCAGCGTCAGGGGTCGCCGGCGTGGTCGCCTGACGGCAAGTGGATCGCTTTCATCTCTGACCACGACGGCAACGAGCAGTGGGACATATTCCTGGTTCACTCCGCCGGCGGAGAGGTCACCAACCTGACGCGCACGCCCGAGATCGCCGAGACCGATCCCGCATGGTCGCCCGATGGCAAGAGCCTCGCCTACCTGGTGAAGCCCAAGACAGCTCCAAATTGGGAAATTGATGTGATGGATATCGGCACGCGCCAGGTACAGCACATCACCAAAGGAACGCCTCACCATCTGAGCGTTGCCAACTTCGTCTGGTCGCCCGACGGCACGCAGGTCGCCTACACGCTGGAAAATGCCAACGGAAAAGATTCCAACATCATGATTGCCGACGTAGCCACCGGCAAGAGCAAAAACATGACGAACCACAAAGGCGACCTGCATTTTGTGGTGAACGATTGGTCGCCCGACGGCAATTCCCTGCTGATCACCTCCGACGCCGCCAACAGCTACCAGAACATTGGATTGATGGATATTGCCACGCAACAAATCAGCTGGCTGACTATGGATAAATGGGAATCTAGGGGCGGAAACTTTTCTCCCAACGGCAAGCTGCTCACCTGGACCTCGAATGTAGACGGCAACACCGATGTGATGGTCTTCAACATTGAGAGCCGCAGCACGCAAACCCTGCCGCTCAAAAAAGGGACCAACACGCTGGGCGGAGCAGAGTCGGCATTCAGCCGCGACAGCACTAAACTTCTCATCTACCACAATGGCCCGGATTCGCCCAGCGATGTTTGGGTTTACGACCTCAGCTCAGCCCAATCGTATGCCGTCACGCACTCGCTGGCGGCCGGGGTGCGCGGCGAAGACATGGTCGAGCCCTTTCTGGCCCACTATCCCAGCACGGATGGCAAGTGGCAGATTTCCGCTTTCGTCTATATGCCCTACAACCTGCAGCGCAAGCCGGAGAACCCGGCGATTGTCTACATCCACGGCGGGCCAACTTCGCAGACGGTAAACGCCTTCGATCGCGCTGTGCAATATCTGGTGAACCAGGGCTACATCGTCATCGCGCCCAACTATCGTGGCTCAACCGGCTATGGCAAAGATTTTCAGGAAGCAAACTTTAACGATATGGGCGGCGGCGATCTGCAGGACAATCTGGCCGCTGCCGATTGGATCAGGAAAACCGGCTATGTAGACCCGAAGAAACTCATCATTATGGGCGGAAGCTACGGCGGATACATGACCATGATGGGCGTGACCAAAGCGCCTGAAGTGTGGGCCGCGGGCGTAGCCATTGTTCCTTTCGTCAACTGGTTTACCGAGATCGCGAACGAGGACCCGCTGCTTCGCGAAATTGATCTGGCCACTATGGGCGACTTGGTCAAAGAAAAAGCCCGTTACGAAGAGCGCTCCCCTATTTTCTTTGTGGATAAGATCAAAGCACCGTTATTGCTGCTGGCCGGAGGCAACGACCCCCGCTGTCCTAAGTCAGAAGCCCAACAGGTAGCCGACGCCGTGCATAAACGCGGCGGCGTGGCCGAACTCAAAATCTACGAAGATGAAGGCCACGGCTTCTCGCGGCGCGAAAATCAGATTGATGCCTATACTCGCGTTGCGAATTTCTTGAAGCAGCATGTGCCGCCGGTGGCGCTAAGCGGAAATGCAAAGGCCCGCTGATCTGAGGTTAACCTGAGTTAGCCGGCATTCACCGCTGGGGTTTCAGAACGAGAACGATGGAACTGGCGCACCAAAATCCACAGCGCCAAAAATGTAAGCAATACCAGCACGCAAGCCCAGCCATAGACTCCGCCGTGACGGGCGTAGGATGCAGGGTTGGCAAAAGAAAGCAACGGCATCAACAAAGGCACACTGCTTTTCACTGAAGACGGAGTGGCCGTGGCCTGCGTCACCAACTGAAAGTACGGAAGATAGGCCACGAAAGCGACTGCAGAGGTAGTCAGCAGGCCGCCGACCGCAATGTAGAATATTGTTTTTATCGTACTGGACCACTTCGAGCATCGAAAAACCAGGACCGCACACGAACCTGCCAGGGTCAGAGCTGTGATCAACATAAGAACAAAACATACCTGAACAATCGCAGCGTTGGCCGCAAATGCATCCCTGAAGGGAGCATGATAAAAGGTAGGTATTTTCCGGGACTTCATCGCCTCCAATTGAGCGATTCGAACGGCAATAAACGCCCGATCGGTCGGCAAGGCGAGCCCCTCTAGTTTCCGATATCCAATAAGCGCAAGTTCCTGTCCGCTTATTTCTTCGATTTCAGTGTCGCTGGCCATCATTCGTTCACCGAATAAGGCCACTCGCCGAGCTTGCTGATTCAGATCTGACGAGTTTTGGGCGCCACTCAGGATGAGCTTTTCATATTGACGAACACCGGCAAGGTTGGGCAGCGGATGCGATATTAACGAGAGCGTGAATCGCAAGGGGTTGCCAAGGCCTTGCTGCCTGGCAATATACCTTTCTATATTGAAACGCTGCTGAAAATAGATGTCATACCTGGGGGCATCAAAACCGAGTGTCATGGTCTGGATCCAAAGACTGTTTCCGGCAATCTTCTGTTCGGCGCTATGATCGAAGCGGGTCGCATGAACAAGCCGTTCGGCTTCAAGCAGGTAAGGCGCCGCATTTTGCGGGTCCCACCGCTGAAGCTTCGCAATCCAAGTGGCGAGCTGTGGATTGAGAGGATGCGGCATTCCACCCATATCCCGTCCCGCAAGTACGTAATAGACCCACGTCCACTGAGGATCAATTGCAACGGCCTTATCAGCATCTTGCCCAGCGATCTCAAGACTATCTTCATGAAGGGCCACATAGGCCAGCATCTTTGCGTCGTGCTCTCGCTCCGCTTCAAGGCGCAATCCGCGGAGTTCTTGTTGTCCACTGCCAGAGCGGGCCCAAGGAACGCCGTAGAGCGTATCCCCGGCTATGCTCATGGCTTGGCGAAAGCTTGGGGCAAAGAAAAAACCAAATACAATCAAAAGGGCTGATATCGCTGCAATTCTTGCGGTCCTCATACCTGTGCCCTCCTCCTTGGCCGTGATCCAGAACCATGCGTCACGACATGCACCAAAACAAACGTTCAATATGGCTTGCCGCAGAATGACGCCGGCACACCCGAGCACCCATTGCAGCGATTCCAGCGGCTGGTCTATCACTTCCAACTCTGCCGCCATGGCCATTCCCCAACCCTGGAAATGCCTGGGAGTCCAACGCAGCAACCAGCGCATCGCCTTTTTACTGATACGACAAATTGTCTTGCGTTCCATCAGGCCCGGCTCCCTTCCGGCCTCAGGCGCGGCGCAAAACCGCGCTCCCGGGCTTCTGTCAGAAACTGCCGGGCTTGGCGCAATCCGTTTTGCGTCAAGCGATACATGTGGCGCGGCGGACGCCCGGGATCAGCCTGTTCCCAACGCGTTTCCAGAAGGGAACTCGCTGACAATCTCATAAGTATCGGGTACAGCGTGCCCGATTTTAGGCCGGTCTCACGACTTAAATTGTAGCCATATTGCCATGTGGCTGGTTCCGCCAACAGTGAGCCCAACACGGCAACTGTCTGACGCGACATGCGAATCCTGCTCTCCATGCCATTAACTCTACATATATAGATATAAGAAGTCAAGTCACTTTTCCGGCAATGGCGCAGAAAATTCCGCAGATGCGCAAGCAGGCCACGGCTTCGCCCGCCGCGAAAACCAGATTGACGCCCATACTCGCCTGGCGAATTTTTTGAAACAGCATGTGCCACCGACGACGAATATGGGACCAAAACATTAAACGCAATTCCACAATAGCTGTCTCACGCTACCCTGCAAGGCGCATTGTCAGGGCACGTTCTGTTCAGTCCCCGTGTCGCCAGAATCCCCTCGTTCTTGTGCAGCAAAAATTGAGCTCTGGTATCAAATCCTTGCCTTCTATGAAATTGCTGGCATGATGTATTTGGGGCTCTGCCCCGCTGGTCTTTGAAAACCTCGATCCACGCCTCCCTGGCTCCAGGGCGGTGACGGGATATTTCTGCCTCCGCCGGATTCATTACTCGGGTAATACCCACCCCCTCTCCCCAAGAGCGTCCAGCTCAGAGGTTACTTAGTAACCCCCACCCCCCCTCAAACCGTGCCAACTTGCCTCATCACTCATTTCTGGGATACAGCAGGGGCGAAAGTGCGCCAGCTCCTGTCTGCAAGTTCATTATTTCTTCACGTTCCAGCATGAATAGCGGTCATTTTGGGATAAAATCTGTTTTCCCCCAAGGAGATTTCTTATGCGCCTCGAGCGTTGGCTTCTGGTCATCGTGTGGGTTGTTCTGTTGTCCGTTTCCAGCTTTGCGCAATCATCATCCGCCCAGGCCGCCAAGACAAACTACAACGATCCTGACCGGCAGCAGGGCATGCAGCTCTACAAAGACCACAAATTGCCCGAGGCGGCGGCGCTGTTGGAGAAGGTTGTCGCGCGATATCCGGAAGATATGGTGGCCCACGAAGCCCTGGGCTCCTCTTTGCTGAGCCGCGCCGCTACCTGGATTGACCCGGCGAAAAGAAAAGCTGACCGGCTTCACGCCCGCGCGGAGCTGCTGCGCGCCAAGGAACTGGGCGACAACTCCGACCTTTGCAAAACCCTGCTCGATGGAATCCCCGAGGATGGCAGTGAATCCTCGTTTTCCTCGAACCAGGAGGTTGAAGCTGCCATGCAGCGCGCCGAAGCCGCCTTCGCGCGCGGAGAGTTTGAGGATGCCATTGCGGGATACTCACAAGCCCTCGCGCTCGATCCCAAGCTCTACTACGCCGCCTTGGACATCGGCGACAGCTACTTTCGCCTGAAGAAAACCGGGCAGGCAGGAGAGTGGTTCGCCAAGGCCATCCAAATCGAGCCCAATGAGGAAACCGCTTATCGTTACTGGGGCGATGCTCTCATGGCAGATGGCCAGATGAAAGCGGCGCGCGCCAAGTTCATCGAAGGGCTGGTGGCCAACCCCTATCGCCAGACCTCATGGAATGGTCTGAACAATTGGGTAAGCCAGAACCACGTGAGCTACAAGGAAATCCCGATCCAGCTTCCTGCAGCCCCGGCTATGGATTCCAAAGGGAATACCAAAATCACGGTGGATCCAGCCACTATGGGAAAAAACGATGGCGGCGCGGCCTGGATGACATATCCCATGGAGCGGGCCCTTTGGCGAAATGAAAAATTCGCCAAAGAATTTCCCCAGGAGAAAACCTATCGCCATTCCTTGAAGGAAGAAATCTCAGCTTTGTCCCTGGTTGCAACCGTATTTGAGGAAATTCAACAAAAGAAGAAACTTGAAAACCCAGATCCGTCGTTAGTGTTGCTGTCGCGGATGAAGTCTCAGGGAATGCTCGAGCCCTTCGTTCTTCTGGTCCATCCAGACACGGGAGTTGTTCAGGACTATCCCGCCTACCGGGCCGCTCATCGTGAGAAGCTGATCCAATTTGTAGATGAATATGTTCTGCCGCAAGCGCCGTGAGTCAAACACGCCGAGGAACCGGCTTCTTGGGCAGAAAGCTTGCCCAGAACGGTCCGGCAAGGTAAAACAGATCAACTCAGCTGCCCGTAGTAAACCTGCGTTTCGTACTCAAACGTAACGGCGCCACTACTGTTATATGCTTCGAAGATTGCCTTCAGCTCCTGCATAAAGGGAGCATGGGAGGGATGGCCTTCCGCCGGGATATACGAAGACGAAAGCGCCCGGCCGCGCAGGCCATCGAAATCGAAAACCTGCCGATTAGGGAAGGCCTTCAGCTTGAAGCCACGGGGATGAAAGAATTCCTGCAGAACTTCGCCGGTAATATTCTTGTGGTCAACCAGGGCATAGTCGGTGCCGCAGCGCATCAGTAAATCCTCATAGGCGCGAAGAAAGGGCGTGGTGTCGGTGAGGCGGTTGTTCCACAGCAGCACCACCCATCCACCGGGCTTCAGGATGCGCCCAAACTCGGCGCGGGCCCGCGGGCGGTCGAACCAATGAAATGCCTGGCCGGCAACAACAAAATCAACGCTGGCGGCGGGAAGCCGGATCTGTTCGGCCGAGCCAGGAATGCTGCTGAAACTTTTATATTCCGCCAGGAGGCGTTCTCCGGCAGCACACATCTCAGCATTGGGCTCTACCCCGTAAACCTGGTTGCCGTTATGCAGAAACAACTGGCTGAGGATTCCCGTTCCGGAACCGATGTCGGCTACCACTGACTTTGGCGTAAGCCCGCACTCGCTCCGCAGAAGCTCGATCACTTCCGCCGGATACGAGGGCCGATAACGAATGTAGTTTTCAACCCTGTCGGTGAAGCGCTGCTTGGGGTCGGGCATCATCTTCCACTGTAAATCATCGAAGGCGGTTAGGCGGGAGTGACGTTCTGATCAAATCCGGATTGTTCCACCAGCTAAAACTCTGGTTTGAAGCTCGAGCCCTGATTGGCATAAGATACTCGCTATCCCGTCCGGCCCTTGACGGTTCGAGGCAAAGATGCGAATTACGCTGCCCTTTTATCTGCTATTGTCATTATTGTTGTTCACTCCGGCGGCCTTTTCTCAAATGGCTCTTGTGCCGCCCGATTCATCCGAATTGGTTACCGGGGCGGCACATGTGCTGGTTACACCTGAAGAGCGCACCGCCGCCAGCGATCTGCTGAATCGGGCGCGCCAGAACTATTTCAGCCTGCACGAATTTCGCACGCCTTATGTGCTGAAAGTTTCCTTTAATTCCAGCGGGCAGTCCCTGTATGAGGGTGAGGGCTCGATGGAAGAAGTTCGGGTAAGCGCCCGAAGATGGCGCTGGACAGCGCAGATTGGTAACGCTTCCGCGGGCCGGCTTATCTATGACGGACGCGTTTACAGCACGAGCGCCACCAATGCCGTTCCGCTTCGTGTCTACATGGTACGCACCGCGCTCTTCGCGCCCGGCCCTGCTTTTGCCACCGCACAGATGATGCGGTCAGCCACCGTCAGCTACAAAGGCAACGAAATCACCTGCCTTCTGCTCTCTGAAAGTGTCCCTACAGACCCCGCTCCCCGCTTCTGGGTGGAAAGCGAATATTGCATCGATCCTAATTCAGGACTGCTCCAGGTATGGTCCGAGGCCCCGGGGATTTACGTCACCTACGACTACTCTGATCCGCTTACGTTTCATGGACGCACGCTGGCCCGGCAAATCACATTTGTAGAAGATGGCAAGACCGTGCTCGACGTCCATCTGGACAGCCTGCAGGAAACCGGCGACGCAGAACCTAATTCGCTTGTCCTCACCCCGGAATTGCCTGCTTCGTATCTTTTGTCGGCGCCGCAACGCTTCCCAATTTGGGCCGATGCAAATGCGGGCGAAGGCGACGGCAACTCCACTCATTCTGTCATCGTTCATGCTACCATCGACGGCGTCACCGGCAAGGTGCTGGAGGCGGAAGCACTGCAAAACTCGAATCCGGAGCTGGCCCAGAGGGCGCTCGACATAGTAAAACACTCGAGCAATTCACCCACTGGAATGGAGCGTGAAGTTTTTATCAATGTGCGATTCCGCACCCGGTAGCAGGAGGCCGCGCAAAACAGCGCTCCTTAGCTTTCAGGAGCCTGCTCTCTCTGCGACGTTCCGTCTCCACCGCACAATTGCTTTCACCAGGCCGGGCATGGTGTATTCACGCGCTTGCATATCTACGCGATAGCCACACTCACGCAGGGTTGACGACGTAACCGGACCTACAGACGCTGTCGCCACGTTTTGCATGTGATCCTTGCTTACGCCGCGCATGAGCTCATGGAAGTTGCGCACCGTGGAAGAGCTGGTGAAGGTAACTACATGCGGCCACAGTTGCGGATTGCTGAAAATGCTTTGCAGCTTGCGGCGCGAACTGGCTGGAGCCACCGTATGGTAGGCCTCTGTGACTGTCACCTCTGCTCCGGCTTTTTTCAGTTGGCGCGGAATAACGTCGCGCGCTATTGCCGCGCGCACCAGCAGAACGCGCTTGCCTTTCACCTTGTGCTGCAATTTTTCAACTACCGCTTCGGCGACATATTCGCTAGGAACCACGCTAACTTTCAATCCACACTTTTCGAGCGCCTTCTTCGTTGCCGGCCCAATGGCCGCAATTTTCAAGTGATTGAGTTTCCTGACGGGCAATCGCAGCTTGCGGCAGCGCGCCGCCAAAGCCTCGACGCCATTCACGCTGGTGAGTATTAGCCACTCAAAATCTTCGTGCCGGCGCAGAGCTTCGTCCAATTGTGACCACGATTGCGGAGGACGAATTTCGATAGTAGGGATTTCCCGCACGGTCGCCCCCTGCTTGCGCAGCATGGTGGAAAGCGTCCCTGCCTGCTTGCGGGTGCGGGTAACCAGAACCCGCAGACCTGCTAACGGCAATGCGCTCTTGCGCAGCCGCGCTCGATTGCTGCCTCTGGATTTTGCCTTGGAAGACATCACATGTTATGTGGCACAAACAATACTGAGACTGCACTGAGTACTGAGTACTCTTCCTATGGCTGCTCGGGCACGGTTGTACCTGTGCCATAAATTTCGCGCAAGATCTCTTCCGCGCCGCGCTGCAATAATTTCTCCCCGACCGCAGCGCCCAGTTGCAGCGGATTCTTCCCGCGTCCTTCTTCGCTGATGACCAGCGAGCCATCCTGCCGCGCAACCCGGGCTACCAGATGCAATTCCCGTCCACTGCAAGTGGCGTGGGCGCCAATCGGCACCTGGCATCCCCCGCCCAGTTTCTGCAGCAGGGCACGTTCGCACTCCGTAGTAGCGCGCGCTGCGGGATCATCCAGAAACTCAAGATGCCGCGCTACGGCTCTATCTCCATTGCGAATTTCGATCCCCAACGCACCCTGCCCCGCCGCCGGACACATAATCTCCGGCTGCAGGATTTCTCGTATGGCATCTTCCCTCCCCAGGCGCTTCACCCCGGCAGCGGCAAGAATAATCGCATCGTATTCGCCGGCTTCGAGTTTGCGCAAGCGGGTATCCACATTGCCGCGCAACGGCGAGACTCGAAGATCAGGACGCAGCGCACGCAGTTGCGCCTCTCGCCGCAGGCTGCTGGTTCCAATATGGGAACGCTGCGGAAGATCGGTTAACGATTTATATTTTTTAGAGATGAAGGCATCGCGTGCGTCTTCTCTTTTCATGATTGCGGCCAACTCGAAACCGGGCGGCAGATCGGTCGGCAAGTCTTTCAGGCTGTGGACCGCCAGGTCCACACGCCCTTCGGCCAGGGCCTCTTCGATCTCTTTGGTGAACATCCCTTTGGTGCCCACCTGGGCCAACGAAACCTCGGTGATCTTGTCACCGGTGGTCTTGATGACCTCAATCGCAATCGAATGTCCGCGCTCTTTCAGCAGGGCCGCGACATGATTGGCCTGCCACAGCGCGAGTTGCGAACCGCGTGATCCTATGCGTAGATGTGCCATTAGGAAGGAGTGGCCTTTTTTTCCTCTTCGCGCAGCGGTTCTTCCTGTTTCTCGCGCGGCCGGCCAATGGGGATTCGCCTTGCATTGCCACTCTTTGAATCAAGGTTTTTTGTGCTTGAGCCTTGGGGGGACGAATTTTCCGGGTTTAGATTTCTGGGAGTTAAATTAAAGATGCGGCGCACGTGATCAATCACCGTGTTGCTTTCCGCATCGCCGGCCGCGTTCTTGAGGGCGGTAATCGGCGTGTGCAGAACCTTATTGATGATCCCCCGGGTAAGCGCTTCGACCGCCGATTCCTGTTCCGCGGTCAGCTTGCCTAGCTTTCCGCGCGCGCGGTCAAGTTCCGCCTGGCGGATGTTCTCCAGGTGCTCCTGCAAAGAGATGATGGTAGGGGCGACCTCCTGCGTTTGCAATCGCGCGATGAAGCGCTGCAATTCAGCTTCGATGATCTCATGGGCGCGCGCCGCTTCGCGTTCGCGGCTGGCCACGTTGGCGCTGACCACCGCCTGCAGATCGTCGATGTCATAGACAAAGATGCCGTCCAGTTTGTTCATCTCCGGGTCCACATCGCGGGGCACGGCGATATCGATAAAAAACATGGGACGGTTTTTGCGTCGGTGCAGAAAACGCTCACCATGCTCCCGCCGAAAGATGGCATGTGGAGATCCGGTCGAGGTAATCACAATGTCAGCGCGGTCGGCGGTTTCATACAGCTCCTCAAAGTGAATGGCCGTACCCTCAAATTTTTCTGCCAATACCAGTGCGCGCGCGTGGGTGCGGTTGGCAACGAAGATTGCCTCGGCGCCGCCGGCGATCAGGTGCCGCGCCGCCAGCTCGCTCATCTTGCCCGCGCCCACCAGGTAGATATGCTTGCCGGCAAGCGATCCGAAGATCTGCGTAGCCAAATCCACCGCCGCTGAGGCTACCGACACTGCCGAGCTGCCTATCGCGGTCTCCGTACGCACCCGCTTGGCCACGGCAAAGGAGCGTGAAACCAGAGCGTGAAGCTGCGAGTGCAGCGCGCCCACGCCGCAGGCCACGGCATAAGCGGCTTTGACCTGTCCTAAGACCTGCGGCTCGCCCACAATCATCGAATCCAGGCTGGCGGCCACGCGAAAGATATGCCGCATAGCTTCTTGCTCGCGGTATTCATAAAGATGATCGGCCAGCGAATCGGTATCAGTCTCGAAGTATTCGCGCAGGAACGCGCGCAGATCGACGCTGCCGTTGCCGACATTGGCGATCAATTCGACCCGGTTGCAGGTGGAAAGAATCATTCCCTCTTCCACGCCGGGAAACTGCATCAGGCGCGTTATCGCCTCGGCCAGGCGAGACTCAGGTATGGCCAGCCGCTCGCGCACTTCCACGGGCGCGCTGTTGTGGTTCACGCCAATAAGGACAACCGTCATGGACCCAGGAACCTGTGTGTGCCGCTCAGATAATTTGCCGCCCAGGTTCCCACGGCGGCAATGAAAGCGAAAGTCGAAAGAAAGGCTGCTCTGCGCCCGCGCCAGCCGGCGCTCCAGCGCGTAAACAGCAGCACCATATAGATGACCCAGACCATGATAGAGAGCGCAATTTTAGGGTCGCGGAAAAAACCCGCGCCAAACTGCTCTTGCGCCACAATCGCGCCGGCAATCAGCCCCAGGGTCATAAATGGGAAGCCGAGCAGCAGCGCGCGGTAGCCGATTTCATCGATGACCTGCAACGGCGGCAGGCGCAGCCATCTGCCCATGTTCTTGGACTTCAACCGCCGCTCCTGCACCAGATACAAGATGCTGGTTACAAAACTCAGGAACAGCGCAGCGTATCCCAGAAAGATGAGGGCGACGTGCACGAAAATCCACCCCTTGCGCAGCAGCGGAGAGGTGAACTCCTGCGGCTGTTGTCCGATGGAGGCCGCCAGGGTAAGCACGAAGACCAGAGGGAAAACAAAGATGCCGGGCGATACCGTTTTGTATTTGACCCAGAATGCCAAAAAGAGCGCCGCGATCAGGAACGCCAACAGCGATTCGGAGTGGTGCACCGTGGAAGGCGTCAGATGGCCTTGCTCCAGGGTCAGTTCGGCGAGCGAGACAAAATGAAATGTCAGCCCCAGCCACAACGCGGGCATGGCCACCTTTGCCAGCGATTCGGCCTTACGCGCCAGGGCAAGCAGCGCATACACTAATCCCAATCCATAAAAGACCAGCGCGACCCGCAACCAGAGCAAGGGCATAAGACTAGAAAGTACTTATTATATGCCGCACCGCAAACCGGCCGGCAGAACCATCAGGAAATACTGCGTGTTGGTAAGGGCTCTAACCTAGGCTTGCCTGCTCAGGCTTTCCATGAGTTGTGCGGCTTCCTGCAGCCTTGCAATTTCCTTCTCCGGCAGTCCGCGGATCACGGCAGCAAGCGCCTCCACCCGCCGCCTGCGGCCCTCCTGCATGATATGAATGCCCTTTTCGGTCGCCTGAATCACCACCGCGCGGCGGTCCTGCAGGTCGGTGCTTCTGCGCACCAGTTTGGCCCGAAGCAAATTGGAGACAATCCGGCTCATGGTCGGTGGTTTGACCTGCTCAGCTTCGGCTAATTCAGCCAGCGATCTCGGCCCGGCAAATACCAGGACCGACAGCGCCGACAATTGCGCCGGGCCAATGCCAGTTTCGCGGTCGCGAATCCGCAGCCGGCGCAGCAGATGGATGGCCGCCGAGTGCAGCCGGTCGGCGGCTTCAAGGGCCCCGCGGCCGCGAGATTTAATTTTGCCGGCGGCTTGCATCTATTAGTTAGCTATGCTAACTTATTTTGTTAGCTGTGCTAATTAAATATAGCATGGCGCATCTACTTGATGAACGAGGTGAGGTCATGACCGCCCATGCTGCTTCCAGCGAAACCGCGATCACGCAAATTGGCCAGATCGCCATCAATGTGCACGACACCGACCGGGCGGTGGAATTCTACCGTGACATACTCGGACTCAAGCTGCTTTTCACCGCCGGCCATCTGGCTTTCTTCGATTGCGGCGGCGTTCGCCTGATGCTGAGCCCGCCGGAGCGTCCGGAGTTCGATCACCCGGCATCGATCCTCTACTTCAAAGTTGCAGATATCAAAGCCGCACATGCCCGCCTGGTCGAGCGCAATGTCAAGATTGAGAGTGAACCTCACATGGTAGCCAGAATGCCCGACCACGACCTGTGGCTGGCCGACTTCCGCGACTCCGAGGGCAACATCATGGCCTTCATGTCTGAAGTACGGCGCTAGCGAATAGTGAAAGGCGCCGGTGCCTTTCGACTGGCAGTAATCCACAGCCACGACGCGCTATAATTCGGCAACCCAGTTTACGGATTGACCGATGTCCGAGCCCTCCACTCCGCTTATGCGGCAATATACCGCGATCAAGAAAGAGCATCCCAATGCTCTGCTTTTTTTCCGCCTGGGAGATTTTTACGAGCTTTTCTTTGACGATGCTGTCACCGCCTCTCGCGAATTGCAGATCACGCTGACCTCGCGCAACAAGGAGAAGGACATCGCCATTCCCATGTGCGGCGTGCCTTACCATGCCGCCGAAAATTACATCGCCAAGCTCATCCGCAAAGGATTCAAGGTCGCCATCTGCGAGCAGATGGAAGACCCTCGTGTGGCCAAAAAGCTGGTGCGCCGCGAGGTCACGCGCGTGGTCACGCCGGGCACGGCGGCGGATTCATCGCTCAGTTCGGAAGAAAATAATTTCCTGGCTGCCCTCAGCCGCAATAAAGATGTAGCCGGCTTTGCCGCACTTGATCTCTCCACCGGCGAGTTTCGCGCGACGGAATTTTCCGGTCCTGATGCCGAGCGCCGCATCCTGGAAGAGCTGCAACAGCTTCGTCCGCGGGAAATTCTCTATGCCTCTTCCTTGCCGCTGTTTGACCGTGCCGGCCAGCCCAAGGACAGCGATTCCGGCAAAGATCAAACCGACTTGCAATCCGCGCTCAACAACGGGCGTTGGCCTGTAGCTTTTACTCCTCTGGACGATTGGGTCTTCGCAACCGACCATGCTATTCCTCTGGTCGAAAATCATTTCGGCGTGTTATCGCTCGAAGGTTTCGGATTAGCCGGACGCTCCGCCGCCGCAGCAGCTGCGGGCGCTGTGCTGCACTACATCCGCGAGACCCAGCGCGGCTCGCTCGACCACGTGGACCGCATTGGCTACTACGAGCGCCAGAACTGCCTGGTGCTCGACGCGGTCACCGTTCGCAATCTGGAGCTGACCGAACCGATTTTCGGCGGCACTGGCGATGGCGACGAGGTCACACTCTTCCGCGCTCTGGATGCAACCATTACCCCCATGGGCAAGCGGTTGCTGCGTGCGTGGATGCTGCGTCCCAGCATTGATCGCGACGAGATCGACCAACGGCTGAATGCGGTGGAGGAGCTGGTGCGCCAGACGGTGCATCGCGAAGAGCTGCGCCGCTCGCTCGAAGGCATCTTTGATATCGAGCGCCTGCTGAGCCGGGTGACGCTGGAAGCAGCTAATCCGCGCGACCTGCTGGCCCTGGCTTCTTCCCTTGCCCGGCTGCCTGGGGCGCGCGGCGTGCTGAAGAATTTTTCCGCCACTCGCCTGCAAACCCTGCTGAACTCGATGGATGAACTTGCCGACATTCGCCAGCGCATCGATGCCACCATCATGCCCGAGCCGCCGCTGACTTTTGCCGACGGAGGCGTGATTGCCGCCGGCGTAGACACGGCACTCGACGAGCTGCGCGACCTCAGCCGCAACTCACGCCAATACGTCGCGCAGATCGAAGAGCGCGAGCGCCGGCGTACCAGCATCAATTCGCTCAAGGTCAAATTCAACTCGGTCTTCGGTTATTACATCGAGATATCCAAAGCCAACCTGCACCTGGCGCCCAGCGACTACGAGCGCAAGCAGACCCTGGTGAATGCTGAGCGATTCACCACGCCCGAGCTGAAGCAATACGAAGCCAAGATCCTCGACGCCCAGGAAAAGATTGTTGAAATCGAGCGCCGCATCTTCGCCGAGCTGCGAAGCTTTATCGCCGGCGAGGCCCGCCGCATCCGGCAAACCGCGCTGGCGCTGGCGGAGGCAGACGTGCTCGCCTCACTCGGAAACATGGCCGCCAACCGCGGCTACTGCCGCCCGCAGTTTGATGAGAATGGCGAAATCGAGATCGTGGAAGGCCGCCATCCTGTGGTTGAAGCGCACGAGCTGAGCCGCGCCGCCCGTTTTGTGCCCAATGATTTATTTCTGAATTCCAGCTCGCACACTATCCTGCTCATCACCGGTCCCAACATGGGCGGCAAGAGCACCTACCTGCGGCAAACGGCGCTGATTATCCTCATGGCGCAGATGGGCTCTTTTGTCCCCGCGCGCTCGGCGCGTCTCGGCGTGGTGGACCGCATCTTCACCCGCATTGGCGCCAGTGATAACCTGGCCCGCGGGCGCTCGACGTTCATGGTTGAGATGACCGAGACCGCCGCCATTCTCAACACCGCCACCGCGCGCTCGCTGATCTTGCTGGATGAGATTGGGCGCGGCACTGCGACCTATGATGGGCTGGCCATCGCGTGGGCCGTGGTGGAGTATATCCACGCGCATGCCCAGGCCAAGACCCTCTTTGCCACCCACTATCACGAGCTCACCGAACTTGCCGAACGGCTCCCGGGAGTAAAGAATTTTCATGTCACGGTGAAAGAAAGTTCCAGCGGCGTGACCTTCCTGAAAAAAGTAGCAAGCGGCGCCGCCAATCGAAGCTATGGCATTGAGGTGGCGCGCCTCGCCGGTTTGCCGCCAGAGGTCATCGCCCGCGCCCGGGAAATTCTTGCCGAGCACGAAAGCGCCGAGCATGCGCTGAGCGCATCACTGGCTCCAGGTAACTCCGGGTCCTCTTCTGTGCAACTGACCATGTTCACCCCATTGTCTCAGAAGGTCGTTGACCGGCTCAAAGAGGCTGACCTGAACCAGCTCACGCCTCTGGAAGCTTTGAACCTGCTGAACGAGTTGAAGAAGAGTCTCGATTGAAATTTGCGAACTACCGTTTACAAAAACACTTTCAATTCAGTTCCAGGGAAGAGTGCAAGCAAGATATTTTGCGTTAGAATCTTAATCACCACGGCGGCATTAATATTTGAGTGAGTTACTTATGACTCAGTTGCTGTGGAAGTCTCTGTTCGTTGCCGCTACCGTCGTACTGCTTTTCACGTTGACTGTTGTCGGGTGGTTTGCCATTTACATCAGTGGTACTCCTAATCTGGCCCCGTTAGCCGATTTCACACCGAATTCCCCCACGACGATCAACCCCGATACTATCGGAGCCTGTTTGTCCAGCCCGTTTACTGCCATTCCTTACTCTCAGATTTCGCTCTTATTGAGGCAGGCGGTCAACAGCACAGAAGGCGCATCTACTTTCTCTCGGCAGATTGCCCGGGGTCTCTTTTGCAATAGCCATGACCAGGTTCTGCAGCGTGAAATAAAAGAGATGCGGGTTACTATGGAGTTGGAGCTCCGCTTTTCCCGCGAGCAACTATTCACGATTTACATGAACCGAGTGTATTTTGGGGAATCCATCGTAGGTATCCAAAATGCCGCCCAGCATTACTTTAGTAAAGACGCCACGGCGCTCACCCTGCCGCAGGCTGCTTTGCTTGCCGGAATGATCCGTAGCCCCGGCTTCTATTCTCCTGACACGCATCCCGACCGGGTGTTGCAACGGCGCAATGCAATACTCGATGCCATGTTGCTGCAAGGCTATATCGATGCCGCTACCGCAGAGAGAGCAAAAGCAGCGCCGTTGCGATAAAGAGGATTAGGCTTTCAGGCACCCATGCACCTACCGAAGAAATTAACAACTATTGCAGGTCGCAGCTCGATGAACATTTTGCGGGAAGATATTTTGTGGAGCTTGTAGCTTGGAGCTTGTAGCTTGGAACTGTTTTACAATCATTGCTTCATGAAACCTGCTTCCCTTCGCCAACAGGTCGGACAGCTTCTTATCATGGGTTTTGACGGGACTTCCTTTGAGTCCCGGCTGGAGGCTATGCTGCACGAGATGCAGCCGGCGGGCGTGATCCTGTTCGCGCGCAACATCGAGTCGGCCCAGCAGACCCATGCCTTGCTCTCAGAATGCCGCAAAGCGGTTTCCACGCCCTCATTTCTTTGTGTGGATATGGAAGGCGGCTCGGTAGATCGCCTCAAAAAAATCACCGCTCCCGCTCCTTCCGCCGCCTCGGTTTTTGCCTCCGGCCGTAAGCCGTTCTTCACCCGCCACGGAGAACTCATTGGCGCCGAATGCAATGCCCTGGGGTTCAACACTGACTTTGCTCCCACGCTCGATTTAAGTTTTGCCAACTCGCGTCCCATTCTGGGCTCGCGCGCCGTTTCGCCCGATCCCGCGCAGGTGGCTGCTTATGCCAGTCTCTTTTTGCGCGGCCTGCGGAAAACCGGCGTGCTGGGCTGCGGAAAACACTTCCCTGGACTGGGAGAAGCAACGCTCGACACCCATCAAGAACTGCCTGCGATTGAAAAGCCCTGGGAGGCGCTGTGGGAGCAGGACCTGATTCCCTATCGCCTGCTTCGCCGCGGCCTTCCCTTCGTCATGGTAGGCCACGCCAGCTATCCCGCCGTGACCGGCGACAAACTTCCGGCGTCAATCTCTGCCAAGTGGATGACAGAAATTTTGCGCGCCAAAATTGGTTACCGGGGGCTGGTTATCTCCGATGATCTGGAGATGGGCGCGGTTCAGGCCACGGGCCCTATTGAGCAGACTGCAGTTGAATCCATTCGCGCAGGGGCCGATATTGTTCTGGTCTGCCACGAGGAAGCAATGGTGCGCCGCGCCTACGCAGCCCTGGTGCAGGAAGCCGAACGCAACGCTGAATTCGCCAGGCGCATCTCCCACGCCGCTCATCGCGTGTTGGCCTTCAAAAAAAAGAAAAAAGAGCTACAGCAGTTTTCTTCCCGCTTTTCCATTGCGCTCATAGAAAAACTGCGCCATGAAATGGTGTCGTTCACCGCCGTTCTTGAACAGCACGCCCAGGGAAAAGCCTCGATGGTCTAGCGCTAAGGGGGCATTTGTGCCCTGTCGCACCTTGGCGCTAGTAAATTATGATCGCCAGTCAAGTTTATCTTGCACTGCTTGTGTCTTGTGTCGCTTGACAACAACCCATACCTCAGGGGATATATTGAATATCCCCGACTCATTGCGTTATTTTGTCGCCAGTTTTGCTCAGTAGCCAATGGCAGATTCGCAGTAATTAATTTGGAGACAAGGTTGGTCATGTCTTCTGAGAATCTGCAAGAAGTAACTTACAGCTCGTTCTAAACCAAGTGGGTTATAGAAAATTTAAGAGGAAGCAAGCGTAGGAACAAAACTCCAAGCTTCATCTCATTGTGAGACGCATTTCGTAAATCTGTCGCAGTCTCATCTTGAGACTACAACTTTCTAAATTGAGAACCGGATCGTCACATTTGGTATCTAAGAGCACAAGTAGAAGTATCCAATGAAAGCTTTTTCTTTTTTTGTCATACATAGGTTGAAAGAGACACTCATTAGTAAGGGACCTTTTTTGTCTAGGTTTGTGTAGCAAGGGCCATGTTTTTACTACTGTGAAAGGTGTTTGCGCTTGCGCGCGCAGAGGTTGGCATTCTAGCGCCAGCCCATCCAGCGCCGCTTGTGCTGCCCCAAATCTATGTTTACGTATGCCCAGCTTCGTCTGCTCGCGCGCGCCTGCGGCGCTTTGCTTCTATGGTTTGCCATCTCTGCGCCCGTCACGGCACAGACCAACCATCTAGTTCATATCGGTCTGGGAGGTTTTCAGCTCGCTTTTACAGATGCAGACAGCGGAACCAATATTACCGTCGTTCGGCCAGGGGATACTGTTACCTGGGAGTGGGACTACCTTGGCATTGACCATTCCACCACATCCGGTACATGCGACCCTGTTTCCCCTTTTGCCGTTTGCCGTCCTGATGGCACCTGGGACTCAGGGCTTCGTTTCAATCCTCCTCCTCCCCCAACTTTCACCCGTCAATTCAATAACTTGGGCGTATTTCCATATTTCTGCCAGATCCATGGTCCAGCCTTTGGCATGAGGGCGAGAGTAGTTGTCCTCAACGCGCCTGACTATGAGTTGGACATTAACAACAACAGTAATGCCTTCCAGCCGCCGCCAATTCCAACCATCACCACACTGGCAGGCCAAAACGTCAACTTTAATGGCACGCTGCTTGGTTTCCTGGGATACAACAATCTGGTTAACCTGAGCTGCCAAGGTGGTTCCCCACGCAACCCTGATAATTGCCCCGCGCAGAGCGCAACGCCGAGCCCGCAGGGAACTCCATTTAATTTCTCGGTTGGTGCTTCGACGGCGGGCGACTATACATTCAACATCACGGGCACGGGAACCGACGTAGCCAGTATCACCCATTCGCAACAAGTACAACTGAACGTTACCGATGTGATTTTAACGACTCCAAGTCCAAACGTGGTTACCACAATTGCAGGTCAGAATTCCCCTCCTGTTGCTTTTCAGGTCATGGGCTTGAACCTCCACGATTTCAGCACCGGTACAGGTCTGAGCTGCAGTGGATTGCCCACAGGGGCTAGTTGCAATTTTAACCAGGCTTTTCCTTTTATTAGTCCTAGCTTTCCTGTACAAAATATTAGCCTCAATATTTTCACGGGATCAGCGCCTGCTGGCATTTACCCTCTCCAAATTGTCTTAACCTCAACTTTTGCAGGCAACATTTTTAACCGCAGCCAGAACATCACACTTCGCCTTCTTCCTGCCGATCACCTCAACATGCAGGTGCTGCCAAGCACCAATGTCACTGCAGGCACACCATTTAACGTGGTAGTGACCGCTGCCGACGAAGCGAACAATCCGGTACAAAATTATATGGATACCATACATTTCACCAGTTCAGATCAATCCATTTCGGCATCGCTGCCCTCCGACTACACCTTTACCGGCCAGGGCAATGACAATGGTACCCATTCTTTCCCCGTCACCTTGACCAAGATTGAACCTGTAACTATCACCACGACTGATACGCTATTCTCAACTGTAACGGGCACCAGCCCAATCATTCGCGTGCAGAATGGTTTCCCGAATGTCACTGTTACGGTAGTCTCTTCCCGCGCCGGCATGGCGCCGCCGCATTTTTCCGTCGCTCATCCGCAAGATGCCGCGGTCACATTTACGACCACAGTATCGGCATTAAGCGGCTCCACCTCACCCGATGGAGATGTTCGCTTGTTTGACGGGACCAAAGATCTGGGCACGGCGCCGCTGAACGCCTCAACTCCAGGGGTGGCGACCGCGAGTTTTGTCATGGATGGCGTGCTGCACCCGCTGCTTTCCGTAGGCGGTCACAGCATTACCGCAGTTTACGAACCTGGAGACGGCAGCAGTTTCACCGGAGACTTGTCGCCTTCCATCTCGCAGCCTCGTTCGCCTGCTCCGCGCTGTGATAGCACGCGCTGCCCATAAATGGCGCGCCGGCGAGTATGAGGAGTTTTGTTGTTGTAAGGGCATCGCTGACAGGCAAAAGGCCTCCAGCGGCCGCCAAATTCCGGGAAGCTGCAAGAGGAGAAGGGATAAACTAGGGACCAACCAATGAAAACAGATAAGATTTCTGGCCTGATGAAGCGAGCGTGTGTTTTATTGCTTATGTCATCTTCATTTGTATGGATTGCAGGCTGCGGGTCCACAATGCTTTCGACCCCTGCGCCTGGTCCGCAAAATCCTGTCGTAATTACTACCGGCAACGCGGCCGGCCAGGCCCAGACCCTGTCGCTCAACGGTCCCCTTCCCACTACCACCAATGCATTTTTTCAGAGCCTCGGAACCAACGGACGCACCTGCAACACCTGTCATCGAGTAGACCAGGGATGGACCGTCTCCGCCTCCGACGTCCAGGCGCGCTTTGATGTCGATGGCGGGATGGATCCGATCTTCAATTCGTTTGACGGCACCAATTGCCCCACCGACGATGTTTCCTCAGTTGCCGCCCGCACCGCGGCCACTACCCTGCTACGGACTAAAGGACTCATTCGCATCGCCCGGCCCATCCCCCCAAATGCGGAATTTTCGCTGACCGCAGTTGATGATCCTTACAATTGTTCGGTCAACGGCCTATCTATGTATCGTCGCCCGCTGCCCTCGACAAATCTTTCGTTCCTCAGCGAGATTATGTGGGACGGTCGAGAGACCACCGGACCCGGTGCCTCACATTTTATCGATCTCCGGACCCAGGCAACAGATGCCACGTTGGGCCACGCCCAGGCGGCCAAACCCCCGACAGACGAGCAACTAGACCAGATTGTTGGATTTGAAGTCACAGTCTTTACGGCTCAGTCTTTTGACAACGCGGCTGGCTCTCTCAACGCATTGCGGGCCCAGGGGGGGCCGCAATTCCTCTCTAGTCAAAATTTCTATATTGGAATCAATGATTCTATGGGATTGGATCCGACGGGAGCTCCTTTCAACCCGCAGGTGTTCGGAATCTATACGCCATGGACTGACCTTTCCGGCGTCCCGCCGGACCAGTTTACGGCCGCACGCCAAGCCATCGCCCGAGGAGAGGCAATTTTCAACACTCGGGTTATGTCCATTGTCGGCGTTGCCGGACTCAATGACGACTTCAATCAACCCACGATTAACGGTACTTGCAGTACCTGCCACGATACCCCCAGCGCCGGCAGTACCTCCTCTCAGCGGATGCTCCACGTGGGAGCGGGAGACGCATTTCGGCGTACCCCAGATATGCCGCTTTATACCCTCACGTGCAACAACGGCATCACCCTTCAGGTCAGCGATCCCGGGCTTGCCATGAGCACCGGCAAATGCCAGGACATTGGAAAATTTAAGACGCCTATCTTGCGTGGATTAGCCGCCCGCGCCCCTTATTTTCACGATGGTTCTGCGGCAACCCTCTCCGATGTAATTGATTTTTACCGTACCCGCTTCGGATTTTCGGTCACCCCTCAGGAAAAATCGGACCTGATCGCTTTTCTGAACAGTTTGTAATGGGATCGTATCTCGAGAGGTTTTTGAAACCCGCTCTTGCATTGCTCCGGTGCCTCAGAAACCGCCATGTAACCGGCAGCCTGTGAGTTTGTAGCTGCTTTGTGTTTAAATTCTTGCATGATCGTTGCCGGAGTAATGAGCGGAACCTCAGCCGATGGCATCAACGTAGCCCTGGTGCGCTGCCGCGGCCGTGGCCTGCACACGCGCCTTGCCCTGCTGGCGCACGAGCAATATGCCTACACGCCTGCTTTGCGTAAGAAAATTCTCGAGCAGATGAATGCGCCCTCGGCCCGCGTGGCCGACCTTGCGCGCCTGAACTTCATGCTGGGCGAGTTGTACGCCCAGGCTGTAGTTAAAACTAAACGCTCTGCCCGCCTTGCCAAATTGGACCTCATCGGTTGTCACGGGCAGACCCTCTATCATCAGGGCGAACCAGCGCTATTCCTGAGTCATCGCATCGCCTGCACCTGGCAAACGGGAGAAGCTGCGGTTATCGCCGCGCGCGCGGGGGTTCCTGTAGTCTCTGACTTTCGCCCAGCCGATATGGCCGCCGGAGGCAAAGGCGCCCCCCTGGTTCCCTTTCTGGACTACGTGCTTTTGCGTCATGCCCGTCACGGACGCATTCTGCAAAACCTGGGCGGCATCGGGAATCTTACCGCCATCCCGGCGGGGGCAACCCCTCAACAAGTGATCGCCTTCGATACTGGACCGGGCAACATGGTGATAGACGCGCTCGCTCAACAACTCTTCAACCGGCCCTTTGATCGCAATGGGGAGATCGCCGCTCGTGGACGTGTTATTGAATCCGTAGTGCAACAGGCCTTGCGCGGCGGCTTCTTCCAGCAAAAACCGCCGCGTACCGCGGGGCGGGAGCAATTTGGATACGAATTTCTCCTGAAGTTTGCCTATGCCTGCAAGAAATTCAGGAGGTTTGCCGTCAGGAATGAAGATGTTGTGGCCACAGCCACGGCTTTGACCGCCGCCTCGGTTGAAGATGCTTTACGACGCTACGTGCTGCGCGGCCATTCTTTCCATGAGTTCATCGTCTCCGGCGGAGGAGCAAAAAACCGCGTGCTCATACGCATGCTTGAGCAACGGCTTTCGCCCCTTGGACTGAAGCTCAAATATTCGGATGATTTTGGCGTTCCCTCCCAGGCCAAAGAAGCCATGGCCTTTGCCCTGCTCGCCTACCAGACCTGGCATCGCCAACCGGGAAGCATCGCTTCCGCAACCGGCGCCCAACGAACGGCAATTCTGGGAAAGATTTCGTTCCCATGATCTCAGACTATGCCGCTGAGCTGTGATACTTTGGATGCGGTTCGAATCAGGGTTCCACAATAATGTCGCAGCCCATCATTCAGCCGGCAGAGGAGCAGCCTGTCGCCGCGGCGCGGCCTACCGGCATCCGCTGGAAAGTTCTGGCCTGGCTCTGCAGCCTCGCAGCCATCACCTATATAGGCCGCATTGGCGCGATCCAGGTCCGTGAGGATATCGAGACCAGTCTGCACCTCACGCCGGCCATCACTGCCTGGGCATTTTTCTCGGCATTCAACCTGGCATATGCGTTGTTCGAGATACCCAGCGGCCGCCTGGGAGACAAACTCGGCCCGCGCAAGGTGCTCACCCGCATCGTGCTCTGCTGGATGGCCTTTACCGCCCTCACCGGCGCTGCATGGAACCGGTGGAGCCTGGCAAGTTTCCGCTTTCTCTTCGGCGCCGGTGAGGCCGGGGCGTTTCCCAACATAGCGCGGGCTTCGCGCGAGTGGTTCCCGTTCAGGGAGCGCGGATTGGCCCAGGGATTGATATGGCTGTTTGCCCGCTGGGGCGGCAGCTTCGCGCCTCTTCTGATGATGGTACTGGCCCTTCCCTTCGGATGGCGCGGCGCCTTCGTGCTGATGAGTTTGCTGGGCGTCATGTGGACGTGGGCTTTCTACAAGGAATTCCGCGATACTCCCCACGAGCACCCCAAGGTCAACGATGCCGAACGCGCCTTGATTGCCAGCGCCGTCAAAGACACTTCAAAGCCTGCACCGCTCTCCTGGTCGAACATGCTTCTTAGCCCCACTCTTTGGGCGCTCAGCCTGATGTATTTTTGCAGCAACGCGGGCTGGTCTTTTTTCGGCTCATGGATCACCCCTTACTTGAAGAAAGACCTGCATCTCTCAGGAATTCAATTAGTACTGGCTTCGGGCGGACCCTTGTTTTTCGGGGGGATCTCATGCCTCTGGGGCGGCTTTCTGACCGACCGCCAGGTGCGCCTGTGGGGAAGGCGATGGGGACGTACCCTGCTGGGCATGATCTCCTATGCCATCGGAGGAGCATTGCTGTTAGTTGCCGTGCGGGCCACCACCAGGCATGTCCTGCTTGCCTATGCGGCCCTCTGCCTGTCTTCTTTCGTCAAAGATTTCGGCATGGCCTCAAGCTGGGCAACGACGATTGACGTGGGTCATCGCTTCTCCGGCACAGTTGCGGGTGTGATGAACTCGTTGGGAAATCTCGGGCAAGTGGTGAGTCCCCCGGCCGTGGCCTGGCTGGCCATATGGGCGGGCACGCCCGGCCATCCCAGGTGGGATCTGACGCTATATTTTTACGCCGCCATGTTTTTTATCGCCTCGATCACATGGTTATTCGTAAATCCGCGCAAGGTCATTGTCTACTCCGAAGCCGACCAGCAGCGCCTGCGGGCTGAAGGACTGTTAGGAGTGTAGCTTTCGGGTTCCCATTGTGGGAGAATTGACCGGATCAATGGAGGAACTACGCCAGGCCAGTGCCCACCATAAGGTCAGGCTCCGGCGAAATTTCGCCCGGTTCAGGAACGATCAGTACAGGCGAATACGACGAGCAGGCAACTTCGTAAGCGGTCTCACCTACAAAATGGCCTTCCGGCGCCGCTCCGCGCCCGCGCGCTCCTATGATAATCATTTCACTCTGAAGTTCGGCGGCGGTTTCAAGAATCTTTTGCGCCGGATTGCCAAACCTGACGACGCATCCCGCTGCTCCCAGAGTTGTTTCCCCTTGATCCAATGCCTGCCCCTGCACCCAATCGCAAAGGCCGCGAAGAGCTACCTGCTGTTGGAACTGGTCGCCCTCCTCCGAGGTTTCAACTTGCAGTACAAACAGCTTCGTCGAACACTCTTGTGTGAAGGCGGAGGCATAGCGCAGGGCGTGAACAGATTCCGCAGACAAGTCCGTGGCATACAGAATCTTGCGAATTACTCGCGGGCCGCTGGTTTCGTAGGCCTGGGGGCGAAGAACCAGTACCGGCCAGCGGTTACTCAGAAACAGCGATTCTGTGGCCGAATTAGTCAGCCATTTTCCTGTTCTGCCTTGTCGTTGCAGCTCCAGCATGCGCAACTCTGGATGGCGTTCCTCCAACTCCCGCACCCGGCTCGCGAGAGCCGATTCTTTTTGACCGAGAACCCCGCTCGTACGCACCACGAAAATATCGCCGTGGAGTCCGAGGGATTGCGCCACCCTAGCGGCCAGGGGGACACGAGCAGGAAGCGCCAGGACCACCGCTTCGGGGGGTACTGCATGAGGTTGTGCTTCGCGAGCTGGGGCTGGGATTGGGGCGCCCGCGCTCGTCCTGGGAAATGCCACGTAAGAACCAGTCTCGAAAAAGTTCATACTACCTCCGGGGGTAAACTTAAGTTTAGACATGTCGGGCAAATACCTGAAGCGTTACCGCAACAATTCGGGCCATCTGATTCCTGTTTTGGCACCTGCTCCATTTCTGAATTACTCACATATTTCAATAAGATAGAGACGGCAGGTTACGATGGGTCCAGTTGCATTTGTACCTATGTAACTATGGTTGGTTCCGCAGGCTTGGTTCTGTTAACCTGCCGGGGTTGGATTGGGAGAATCCGGAGCGCTTCCCTCTTCGAGATGTCCGCGGCGGCCTGTGGCCCAGAGCCGGAACCTGTCGAGGTAAATATAGACCACGGGGGTGGTATAGAGGGTCAACATCTGGCTGAAAATCAGCCCCCAAAAAATCGTGATACCCAGCGGACGCCGCAGCTCTGAGCCTGTGCCCGTACCCAGCCACAGCGGCAGGGCGCCCAGCGCGGCGGCCATGGTGGTCATCATAATGGGGCGAAAGCGCAGGATGCAGGCCTCGTAAATCGCATCCACGGGTGATTTCTTTTCTCCGCGCTCAGCCTCGAGCGCGAAGTCAATCATCATGATGGCATTCTTTTTTACGATCCCTATCAGCAGCAGGATGCCGATTAACCCGATGATATTGAGCTCCATGTTAAAAAACAGCAGGGCCAGCAGCGCGCCTACGCCGGCCGAAGGCAAGGTTGAGAGAATCGTAATCGGGTGAATATAGCTCTCATACAGAATCCCTAACACGAGATACACAGTCAACAGCGCTGCCGCGATAAGCAAGGGCTGGTTGGAGAGCGAATCCTTGTAGGCGGCGGCGGTCCCCTGAAAGCTGGCCTGTATCGTCGCGGGAAAGCCAATGGCGCGCTCTGCATTTTCGATGGCCAGCGTTGCCTGGCTTAAGGAAATTCCGGGCGCCAGGTTGAAAGAGATTGTGGCGGCGGGAAACTGTCCCTGGTGATTAACGGCAATCGAGACACTCGAATTTTGGAAATGGGCAAAGGCCGCCAGCGGGACCTGGCTCCCATTGGAAGATCGCACGTAAATGTCTTGTAGAGCCAGAGGACTCTGATTGAATTCCGGGGCTACCTCCATGACCACGTGATACTGGTTCAGTTGCCGGTACATGGTGGAGACCTGGCGCTGCCCAAAAGCATCGTAGAGCGTGCTGTCGATGTCCGAAGGATTTATCCCCAGCCTGGCCGCGGTATCGCGATCAATCACAACCAGCGCCTCCAGGCCGCGGTCTTGCTGGTCGGTTGAGACGTCGCGCAGTTCAGCAAGACCGCGCATTTTCTGCAACAGGCGCGGAGACCATGTATCGAGGTCGTTGAGATTTTCGCTTTGCAGTGTGTACTGGTATTGCGCGTTACTTTGGCGGCCTCCAATCTGCAGGTCCTGGGCCGACTGCATGAAGAGCGTGGCTCCCGGAACCACTGCCAGTTTTCCGCGCAGCCGGTTGATGACCTGGTCGGCGGTCATCTTCGTCTCGGACTTTGGTTTTAGCGTGACGAACATGCGGCCCGTATTGGTATTATTTCCGCCGGCAAATCCAATCACGGTGTTGGTTGCCGGATCCTTTATCACCAGGTTGGTGAGCTGGAGCATTTTTTGGCGCATGGCCGCGAAAGAAATGTCCTGTGCCGCCTGCACCGATCCCACCAGCCGGCCAGTATCCTGCTGCGGGAAGAAACCGGTCGGCACCATTGTGTATAGAAAACCGCTTAGAGCAGCGGTGGCAATAGTGACACATAGAGTTGGAAACTGGTGACGCAGCACCCACTGCAAGCTGTGTTTGTATCCGCCTAGGATCGTGTCGAAGGCCCGCTCGTTCAGACGATAGATCCAATTATGCCTTTGTTCTCCTTCGATTGGCCGCAGAAGCTGAGCGCACATGGTCGGCGTGGTGGTTAACGAGACCAGCAGCGATACGAGAATGGCAATGCTGAGGGTCACGGCAAATTCGCGAAACAGGCGGCCCACCAGTCCGGTCATCAGCAAAATGGGGATAAAAACCGCCACCAGGGAGGTGCTCATGGAGAGCACGGTAAAGCCGATCTCGCGCGCACCCTGATAAGCGGCCTGCACCGGCGTCATTCCCTTTTCCAGATACCGTGTGATGTTCTCCAGCACCACGATGGCATCGTCTACCACGAAGCCGGTGGAGATGGCCAGCGCCATCAGCGACAGGTTGTCGAGGCTGTATCCCAGCAGGTACATCACGGCGAAGGTGCCGATGAGCGAAAGCGGCACCGCGACACTGGGAATCACCGTCGCCCGCACTGTGCGCAGAAAGGCAAACACCACCAGGATGACAAGAACGATCGAGATCACCAACGTGAGTTCGGTATCGTGCACCGAAGCCCGAATTGTAGTGGTGCGGTCGAGCACTATATCCAGGTGGATCGAGGGCGGAATGGAAGCCTGAAGCTGCGGCAGCAGGCTGCGCACCCGGTCCACGGTTTCGATGATGTTCGCACCCGGCTGCCGGAAAACGATCATCAGCACCGCGGGTTTTCCATTGGCCAGGCCGATATTGCGTGTATCCTCAACCGAATCCTGCACATCGGCCACATCACCCAGCCTGGTTGTCCCGCCATTTTTGTCGGTGGCAACCACCAGGGAGCGGTACTGATCGGCGGTGAAGAGTTGGTCGGTGTCGTTGAGGGTCCATGTATTGATGGCGTTGTTCACCTCTCCCTTGGGCCGATTGGCATTGGCCAAACCCAGGGCGACGCGCACCTGGTCAATCCCCACGCCTAATTTGTTCAACAGCATGGGATTCACTTCGGCGCGCACCGCAGGGCGGGCGCCGCCGCTCACACTCACCTGGCCCACGCCGCTCACCTGCGAAAGTTTTTGCGCCAGGATGGAATCCGCCGCGTCGTAAATGCGTGGCAGGGTGATCGTATCGGAGGTGAGCGCCAGGATCATGATGGGAGAATCCGCCGGGTTGACCTTGCGATACGAAGGATTGCTGGGAAGATTGGTCGGTAACTGCCCTCGCGCGGCGTTGATCGCGGCCTGCACATCGCGGCCGGCAGCGTCAATGTTTCGATTCAAATCGAACGTCAGTGTAATGTTAGTAGAACCAAACTGGCTGCTGGAAATCATCTGTGTGATGCCCGCGATGCGTCCGAACTGCCGCTCCAGCGGCGTGGCAACGGCTGAAGCCATGGTTTCAGGACTCGCTCCCGGCAATCCCGCTGAAACCTGGATCACAGGATTTTCCACTTGGGGAAGAGGTGCTACGGGAAGAAAATTAAAAGCCAGCGCCCCGGCCATCAGCAGGCCGGCAGCCAGCAGCGATGTTCCGATAGGACGCTTAATGAACGGCGCAGAAATGTTCATGGCTAATCTGCCGCCGCCGGCTCCTCCATGGTGTTGCCAACGTGCAAGCGCTCAAACTTTCTGGACAAGCGGTCAAACCACAGATAAACCACCGGGGTTGTATAGAGCGTGAGCATCTGGCTGAAAATCAGCCCGCCCACAATCGTAATACCCAGAGGACGGCGCAATTCCGAACCTGTTCCCGCACCCAGGGCCAGCGGCAGGCCGCCGAGCAGCGCGGTCATGGTGGTCATCAGAATAGGACGAAAACGTAGCAGGCAGGCCTGGTAGATCGCCTCGCGCGGCGGTTTCTGCTCCACACGCTCGGCTTCCAGCGCGAAATCGATCATCATAATGGCATTTTTCATCACGATGCCGATGAGCAGGATGATCCCAATCAGCGCCACCACACCCAGATCATTGCCCGTCAGAAGCAGCGCCAGTATGGCGCCCACCCCGGCCGAAGGCAGCGTGGAAAGAATCGTAGCGGGGTGGATGTAGCTTTCATAGAGCACCCCCAGCACGATATAGACGGTAATGATGGCGGCCAGAATCAGCCAGGGTTCCGACGAGAGCGAATTCTGGAAGGCCGCCGCCGTCCCCTGAAAGCTGGTATTGATGCTGGGCGGCATCAGGATATCCTGCTTTGCCTGTTCGATCACCTGCGTGGCCGCACCGAGCGAAACGCCGGGCGCAAGATTGAAGGAGAGGGTCACCACGGGAAATTGTCCCTGGTGGTTGATGGAAAGCGGCGCATTGCCAGGCTGCATGGTGGTGAAAGCAGAAAGCGGCACCTGCGTGCCGGTACCCGATTTCACGTAAATATCTTTCAGCGAATCCGGGTTTTGCTCGAAGTTAGGTGCGGCCTCCAGCACCACGTGGTACTGGTTCAACTGCGTATAGATGGTTGATATCTGCCGCTGCCCGAAGGCGTCATACAGCGTGTCGTCAATTGTCTGCGGAAGAATCCCCAATCGGGAAGCCGTGTCCCGGTCAATGACTAGTTCGGCACGCAGGCCGTTGGTCTGCTGGTCGCTGGCCACATCGCGCAGCTCCGGCAGAGTTTGCATTTTGGCGAGCAGTTTGGGCGCCCACACCGCCAGCTCCTGCGCATCGGCGTCTTCCACCGAGTATTGGAACTGCGTCCGGCTGATGCGGTCTTCCACCGTGAGGTCCTGCACGGGCTGCATGTAGAGCGTAATACCGCGCACATTGGCAACCTGCGATTGCAGCCGCCGGATGATATCTGAAGCCGTGTCGCTGCGCTGGTTGCGGGGCTTCAGGTTGATCTGGATGCGCCCGCTGTTGGGAGTGGTGTTGGTGCCATCGATGCCGATAAATGAAGAAAGGCTCTCCACGTCGGGGTCTTTCAGAATCACCGCCGCCAGCGCCTGCTGGCGTTGGGCCAGGGCCTGAAAGGAGACGCTCTCAGGAGCTTCCGTGATCCCCAGGATAAAACCTGTGTCCTGCACCGGGAAAAAACCCTTGGGTACCACGGCGAAAAGCAGCAGGGTCAGGGCAACGGTTCCAAACGCGAGCAGCAAGATGGCGGTCTGATGCTGCAAGACCCATTTCAGCGTGCGTCCGTAAAAGGCGACAACCCGCTGATAAAAATCTTCCGAAACCTGGTAAAAGCGCCCATGCTCATCGGCGCGTTTCATCTTCAGCAGCTTGGCAGACATCATGGGCGTAAGGGTGAGCGATACCGCGGCCGAAACCAGGATGGTCACCGCCAGCGTCACGGCAAACTCGCGGAATAGCCGGCCTACGATGTCGCCGATGAACAGAAGCGGAATCAGCACGCCCATCAGCGAAACCGTGAGTGAGATGATGGTGAACCCGATCTGTCCCGATCCCTTGAGGGCGGCATCCAGCGGAGCATCGCCCTGCTCCAGGAAGCGATTGATGTTCTCAATCATGACGATGGCGTCATCCACAACGAATCCCGTGGAGATGGTCAGCGCCATCAGGGTCAGATTGTTGAGGCTGTAGCCCAGCAGGTACATCACGCCGAACGTTCCCACAATGGAAAGCGGCACAGCCACGCCGGGGATGATGGTAGCAGGAAGATTTCGTAGGAAAAGAAAGATCACCAGCACGACCAGCCCGATGGTGAGCACCAGTTCGAACTGCACATCCTGCACCGAAGCCCGTATGGTCTGGGTGCGGTCGGTGAGAATCGCCACCCGGATCGATGGAGGCAGGGTGGCCTGAAGCTGCGGCAGCAAAGCCTTGATGTGGTCTACGACTGTGATGATGTTTGCGCCCGGCTGGCGCTGGATATTCATGATGACCGCCGGAGTGAGATTCATCCACGCGGCCTGCTTCACGTTTTCCGCGCTGTCAATGACCGCGGCCACGTCCGAGAGCCGCACCGGCGCTCCGTCTTTATAAGCAACAATCAGGGGCTTGTATTGGCTGCTGGAGCTAAGTTGGTCGTTGGCTCCAATCGTGTAGGACTGGCGGGGACCGTCCAATATCCCCTTCGCTTGATCAACATTGGCCTGGCCCAACGAGGTACGCAAATCTTCCAGGCTCAGGCCATATGACGCGAGCGCCGTTGGGTTGGCTTGAATACGCACCGCCGGCTTTTGGCCTCCGCTGATGGAGACCAGCCCGACTCCCGACAACTGCGAAATCTTCTGCGCCAACTGGGTATCGGCGACGTCCTCGACCCGGGAGAGAGGCAGTGAATCGGAAGTCAGCGCCAGGGTAATGATGGGAGCATCCGCTGGATTCACCTTGCTGTAGACCGGCGGGTTCGGCAGGTCGCGCGGCAGATACGTAGTCGCGCCATTGATGGCGGCCTGCACCTCCTGCTCGGCCACGTCAATATTCTGATCGAGATTGAACTGCAATGTGATGATCGAGCTGCCAAAAGAGCTGGTGGAAGTCATCTGGCTCAGCCCGGGCACCTGCCCGAATTGCCGCTCCAGGGGCGAAGTCACAGAAGAGGTCATGACGTCCGGATCGGCCCCGGGATAGAAGGTCATGACCTGGATCGTCGGGTAATCGACTTCCGGCAGGGCGGAAACCGGTAATTGTTTGTACGCAACTATGCCCACCAGCAGCAGGCCAAACGTCAACAACGATGTGGCTACCGGCCGTAAAATGAATATCCGCGACGGGCTCATGATGATGGTGTTCCCGAAGATGCAGTTCCGGAAGGGGGCGTTCCTGAAGCGCCTGTTCCAGATTGTGGCGCCGCGCCGTTCCTCTGCCCGCCGCCACCGCCCATCTGATAGTCAACCTTGCTGCCGTTTTGCAGCTTGTCTTGGCCATCGGTAACGACCAGGTCTCCCGGCTGCAATCCGCTGGCAATCGCGGCCACGTTGCCTTGCGTCAAACTGACCGTAACCGGCCGGAGCTCCGCGCTTTTGTCTTTCTCGTTGACAACATACACAAACGCTCCCTGCGGACCGTGCTGAACGGCAGCGTTCGGAACGATGATCGTGTTCTTACGCACTTCTAAAAGCAGATTCACATTGACGAATTGATTGGGCCACAGCGTGCCTTCTTTGTTATCAAACATGGATTTGAGGCGGCCCGTTCCGGTGGTTGGATCAATCTCGTTATCGATGGTCAACAGGGTTCCCGTCGCCAATTTGGTCTGGTCGTCACGGCTGTAGGCTTCCACCTGCAGCGGCCCCTGGCGCAGGTGTTGCGCGACGGCGGGAAGATTATCTTCGGGTAGCGTAAACAAAACCGCAATCGGTTCCAGTTGCGTGATAACCAGCAGGCCATTGGCATCGGAGGCATGCACGATGTTCCCCGGGTCAACCAACCGCAACCCAATACGCCCGCTGATCGGCGCCGTAATATGGCAATATGTGAGTTGCAATTTGGCGTTGTCAATCTGTGCCTGGTCAGAGCGGACCGCGCCCTCGAGCTGGTCCACCAGCGCAGCCTGCGTATCCACTTGTTGCTGCGCAATGATGCCCGAAGGCAACAGCCCGGTAAAACGCTCGAGATTCAATTTGGCGTCGCGCAGCGATGCCTCGTCTTTGAACTGTTGCGCCTGCGCCTGGCTGAGCTGAACTTCAAACGGCCGCGGATCGATCACTGCCAGTAGCTCGCCCTTCCTGACTTGCTGTCCTTCTTTGAAAGGAACGCTTACAAGCTGGCCATCGACACGGCTTTTGACGGTAACCGTGTAGGAAGCTTCAACAGAACCAAGACCAGTCAGATAAACAGACATGTCTTGCTGCCGAACTTTGCCAACCGTGACCGTGGTCGGCCGGCTGGTCGCCGCAGCCGCCTTCGAGGTGGAAGTGGCGCCGCTACAACCCCAGCAAATCAGGCACGCAAGCGCGACGACAGCAGGGAAAATAGCTCGAGTTATAGTTTGTTGTCTCTGGCAGTGAGCAGTGCTCTCGCAAGTCGGTATCGGTAAATACGGCTTAATGGCTTTATGCATTCTCACTCACAGGTCCAGGCATAGGTTCCTCATTACGTTTGCCATCCATACTGCTCTCGGAGGACAAAAAAACTCTGACAAAAAAATGAAAACTGAGTGCCGCGCCAGGGTCAAATCACCTTGCAACAAACAGCATGAGACCTTGGTAGAAAGCTTGTCAATAGAAGCGCCACAGCATTTACAAAAATTTACTCTTGTTGACCATCTCTTTACCCGACAATAGCTTACGCGATGTTTGAATGTCTTGCAGTGCAACGCAATGTCGGCCATTTTAAAAAGAAAACGTCCAACTTGAAAGCGAACTGCCCGATGCCGGATAGCAGATAAACATGAGCTATGATGAAGCCGTTTCCGAAAACAGCCTGAGAATAGCACCTATCCAAATAGACATTTAGATGACAAAACGCCTCTTCCAGCTTAAGCCAGCCAGTTTCTCTGCCCCTTCGGCGCAGCCCGTAACGGTTTGCCTAGCAGTGTATTTCCTGCTCGCCTGTACGCTGGCTATGGCCCAGGCCTCCGCGCCGGCCAATCAGGGCGGCACGATTCGCGGAGTCGTGAAGTCGGGCAACATGCCCATCCCGGGGGTCGCCGTGACCGCCGTCAATCCACAGACCCGTCAACGGGTGGTTACATGGACAGATGTGGATGGCGCCTATTCGCTCCAGGTTCCGGAAGATGGCAGCTACTTTGTGCGCACGCAAATGGCGGCTTTTGCTCCCGCATTCACCCAGGTAACGATCAACGCGGCCAATCGCACTGCCAAAGCCGACCTGGAGATGTTTCTGCAATCTCGCGCCCCCGACACTCGCCAGCAGTTCATGCAGCAGATGGCTGCCCAGGGAGGCCGTGGCTTTCAAAGCCTGTCAGTAACGCCAGGCGAGGGTGGAACAGATTCATCTGCAAGCGCAGCCGATGACCCGTCGGCATCTGCTGGCATTACCGCCTTGGGAACCGCTGCCGGCTCGGCTACAGAATCGGTGGCGGTCTCTGGCTCGACGGAAAATTCAAGTCTTGCGGGCATGAGCAGTGAGGAACTTCAGCAAAGGGTGCAGGAGTTTCGTGATCAGCAAAACGCGCCCGGTGGCGGCGGATTTCGCGGAGGCGAAGGCGGCGGATTTTTCGGCGGCGGCGGATTCGGGGGCGGTGGGTTTGGCGGCGGTGGCGGCGGATTTGGAATCGGCCGCGGCCGCTTCAACATCAACAAGCCGCACGGCTCAATTTACTACAGCATTGGCGATTCGGCGCTGAACGCGGCCGGGTATTCGCTGCCCGGAACACCCACCTCCAAACCGAACTACTTCCAGAGCCGATTCGGAGCGACCTTGGGCGGCCCTTTGAACATCCCCAAAATCTATAAAGGGGGTGACAAGACCTCCTACTTCATTAACTACACCGGCAATGTGGGAGAAAATCCTTTCGATCAGTTTGCCACGGTGCCAACTCTTGCCGAGCGCAACGGAGACTTTTCCGCCACAACTATTGCTGGCGGCCGCAACGCCGGAGCACCGGTGCAGATCTTCGATCCCACTACCCAAACGCCTTTTCTTAATAACACCATTCCGGCCAATCGCATCAACTCAGCCGCGGCAGGCTTGCTGGCATTCATTCCACTGCCAAATTTGCCGGGCGATACCCAAAACTTTCACCGCACGACGTCATTCACGAGCGACATTAACGCCATCAGCGTGCGCATCAATCATATCCTGGGGTCACCTCCCCCTCGGCGAACCGGGAGCGGAGACAGGGGTGGCGGCCGTGGCGGCAGAGGAGGGCGTTCTTCCACCAAGAGCATCAACTTCGGATTGTCTTATCAGACACGCGACAGCGTTCAGCTCAATCCCTTTCCCAGCATTGCTGGCACGACCCGAGTGCATAACCTCGACGTGCCGGTAGGCTACACTCGTAGCTTCGGCAAGATCAACAACATCCTGCGTTTTGATTTCAACCAGAGCCGCAGTTCCACGCGCAATCTTTATGCCTTTGCGCAAAATATCACCGGCAACCTGGGCATCAATGGCGTTTCACAGAACCCATTCGACTGGGGACTGCCCGGCCTTTCTTTTTCCAACTTCAACGGCATTCAAGATGTGACGCCCGCGCAGACCAGGAACCAGACATATTCCATCTCTGATTTCATGGTTTGGAGCCGGGGCAGGCATACGTTGCGATGGGGCGGAGACTTTCGCCTCATTCAGCTCAATATTCGGACCGACCGCAACGCTCGCGGGACGTTTACCTTCAGCGGCTTGAACACAGCACAATTAATCAGCACGCCAAAGGGCCTGGCGCCGGCGCCCAACACAGGCTTCGATTTTGCCGACTTCCTCCTCGGCCTGCCGCAGCAGACCTCGGCCCAGTTTGGGACCAACAATTATGACTTCCATGGAAACTTCTGGGACATGTTCGTGCAGGATGAGTGGCGTGCCACCAGCAACCTGAGTTTCAATTTGGGCCTGCGCTATGAATATGTCTCGCCCTACACCGAGTCGCACAACCAGATCGCGAACCTCATATTTACCCCGGGACTCACGGCCGTATTGCCGGTGCTTCCCGGGCAGTCAGGTCTTCCCGCTTCTTTAGTGCGTCCTGACCGGAACAATTTCGCTCCCCGGGTTGGCATTGCATGGAAGGCGACCCCTAAGACAGTTGTGCGCGCAAGCTACGGCATGAATTACAACACCGGCGCCTACGCCAGCATGATTCAGCAGCTCGCTTTTCAGCCTCCTTTTTCATTTACCCAGACCAACACCGAGTCGTCTGCGACTCCATTAACTTTGCAGAATGGATTTCTGCCCGCCCAAAACGGGTTAGTCACCAATAACTATGCGGTAGACCCGAATTACCGGCTGGGATACGTCCAGATATGGAACGCCGATGTGCAGGAGGAAATCACACCCACGGTGATCCTCAACTTTGACTACACCGGCACCAAGGGCACGCGGCTCGATGTTGTTGAAGCTCCCAACCGTACATCAACCGGCCTTCTCAATCCCAATGTTCAACCTTTCACATGGGAGACCTCTGCCGCCGATTCGACAGCGAACGCCGCCTCGGTGCGCGCCCGCAAGCGCCTGCAACATGGAATTTCCATCGGCGGTACTTATACCTTCTCCAAGTCCATTGACAACGCTTCGAGCATCGGCGGAGGCGCAACCGTAGTGGCGCAAGATCCGAATGATCTCGCTGCCGAGCGCGGTCTCTCCAGCTTCGACCAGCGGCACCGCTTCACCGCCGATTATCTCTGGGAGCTGCCCTTCGGCCACGACAAGCGCTGGCTCACCGACAGCAGTGCATGGCGCGACATCTTTGGCGATTGGCAATGGAGCGGCGACTGGACCATCGCCTCTGGCCTCCCATTCACGCCTCAAGTCCTGAATAACTTCGCCGATATCAGCCGCGGAACCAACGGAACCTTGCGCCCCAACGTGACCGGCCAGCAGGTGCCGCTCTCGAATCCCACCGTGGCCGAATGGTTTAACACGGCAGCCTTTGTCACCCCACCCAATGGACAATTTGGGAACGCCCGCCGAAACAGCATCGAAGGCCCGGGTTCGGTCGTGTTTGATATGGCGCTGACCAAAGTATTTCCCATGAAAGAGGCTCGCGTAATGGAACTGCGCGCCCAGGCCACGAACGTGTTTAACACCCCCCAATTCACCTCCATCAGCACAGTCGTGGATTCGCGCACCTACGGCCAGGTAACCAGAGCAGGTTCCATGCGGACCGTGCTGCTTACAGCACGCTTCCGCTTCTGAGGATTCAATGAGATTTATTAAATCTATTTTTATTAAATCCATTACGCACTGTCATCCTGAGCCCGCGAAGCGGGAGAAGGATCTCCGATGGACTCGGACAACTACCCGTGCCTCCAATCGGACATACCAAGATTTGTCCCCCGTAATGACGAAAGCAAGACAATGTTTAACCCTTATCCTCTCTCTCGCCCTCCTCACGCCTCCTTTGCCCGCGCAGCAATCCACCGGATACACGTTCCGCGCCGAAACCGACCTGGTTCTGGTGAACGTAACCGTCCGTGACAAGAGCGGAAATCTGGTGCGCGATCTGAAGCAGAGCGACTTCTCCGTTGTGGAAGATAACAAGCCCCAACAGGTCGTATCTTTCGACATAGAAAATACCGACGCGCTCCCGCCGGCCAATGTCGAGCAGACCAAATTGCTGAGTTCGCCCAAGACCGCGGCTTCCACGCTGGCGCCGCAAAATCCCGCGCCGGCAAGCACGGCTGCGGCTCTCAAAGACCGCCGTCTTATCATTCTCTTCTTCGATCTCAGCTCCATGCAGCCCGATGAGATTGATCGCGCCGCCACCGCGGCGGAAAACTACGTTGATAAGCAGATGCAGCCCGCTGACCTGGTCTCTGTAGTCTCGCTCGGCAGTTCCCTGCTGGTGAACCAGGATTTCACCTCCGACCACAACCTGCTGCTGAAGACGCTGCACTCCTTCAATCTGGGCGCCGGCGCCGGATACGAAGAAGGCGCCACCGGCACAACCGAAGGCACGCCCGATACCGCCCAGGCCTTCACCCCCGACGACACCGAATACAACATCTTTAATACCGACCGCCGGCTTGAGGCGCTGCGCTCCATCGGCGAGCAGCTCGCGCACGTGGACCAGAAGAAATCGCTCATTTATATCTCCAGCGGCATGAATCGCACCGGCATCGAGAACCAGTCGGAGCTGCGCGCCGCCGTGAACGCCGCGGTGCGCGCTAACCTTTCTATCTATACGCTCGATATTCGTGGATTGCAGGCGATAGTGGCGGGCGGCGAAGCGCAATCGGCAAGCTTGCGCGGCACTTCGGCATACTCCGGTCAGTCTACATTGAATCAGTTTGATTCCAATTTTGCCAGCCAGGAGACACTGGTTACGCTCGCCGGTGACACCGGCGGCAAGGCCTTCCTCGATTCCAATGATTTCGGCAGGGTCTTTCGCGGCGTTCAGGAAGATACTTCAACCTATTATGTCCTGGGATATCACAGCAGCAACCCCGCCCGCGACGGTCGCTATCGTCGCATTGCCGTGCAGGTGAACCGTCCGGGAGTGAAGGTCGAATACCGCCACGGCTACTACGCTCCTGCGGACTTTCAGCACTCCACCCATGATGACAGGGAGCGGCAACTGGAAGAAGAGCTGGCCTCTGAGCTGCCCAGCACCGACCTGCCTGTCTATCTCTCCACCGGATACTTCCGTTTGGCAGATAACAAATTCTTCGTCCCCGTTTCGGTTGTAGTACCGGGCTCTGCTATCCCGTTCACCCGCAACGGCGACCAGGATAAGGCAACACTCGATGTCCTTGGCGTCGTGCTCGATGAAACCAAGCAGGCGGTCAGCCAGATTCGCGACACCGTCAAGCTGAACCTGAATACTTCTGCCGAAGTGCAGCGCAAGAATGTGCAATACGACGCCGGACTGCTGCTGCCGCCGGGAAAATATCACTTGAAGCTCGTGGTACGCGAGAACCAGAGCGGGCAAATGGGTTCGTTTGAAACCGACATCGTTATTCCCGATTTGAAAACCACGCCACTCAAATTAAAGATGAGCTCGGTCGTGCTCAGCAGCCAGATTCAGCCTTCGAGCCGCAAAGGTGACAATCCCCTGGTGCGTGATGGATCGGAGCTGATCCCCAACGTGACGCATGTCTTTTCCTCTGGCCAGCACCTGTATTTTTATTACGAGGTTTACGATCCCGCCCACGACAACGGCAGAAATAGCGCCCCGGAGAATAACAACGCCGGCAAAGCAGCCGCGAACAACCCTGCCAGCACACCGGCCACAAACAGCAAAATAGCAGGTAAATCTGCGATTCACGTTATGACCAGCGTCGCTTTCTTCAAGGGAAAAGCCAAAGCTTACGAAACTCCCATGGTTGAAGCCAAAGAAATCAACGCGCCCAATCGCCGCGCTACCGTGTTCCAGCTCGATGTCCCGTTGACCGAGCTGAAGCCCGGCTTCTATACCTGCCAGGTAAACGTAATTGACGATGCCGCCGGACACTTCCTCTTCCCGCGCCTGGCATTGCTTGTGCGCCAGTAAGTGGTGCGGCAGTAAGTAACGAGGCATTCTCTGAACGACTCTCAACAATCCGCGTGAATCGGTGAAATCCGCGGTTGCTTTGCTCGAAACTCGAAACTTGAAACTGTTCCTTGCCGGGGTTCTCCACATGCGTCAAGCGCGTGTGGGGATTGCGTTTGCTTCTTGCCTGTTCTGCAGGGGTACTCTGCCCATACTATAATGTTCTCTGTTATGCGCCGAGCGCCAGTTCGGTTTTGGTCCTGGGTCGCCTTTTTCTCTCTCTTTTGTGCGGCCTGCGCTTTTGTTGTCCCCATCGAAGCGCAAATTGTTTCCCTCGATGGCACGCCACTTCAAGATAACTCTCAGGGCGTGTATACGCTGAATGGAACTGTGATCAATTCCGTAACAGGCGAGCCTTTGAGTCGCGCGGTGGTAGAGCTCTCCGGCGATGGCGGGCGTGTGACGTTTACCGACCATGAGGGCCGCTTTCAATTTAAAGGACTGCCGCTGTTGCGGACCACTCTCATCGCGCATAAACCCGGTTTCTTCAATGAGAATGAGCTGCGCCAGGGCCGCTCGCCTCGCACCGCTGTGGATGTTGGCCCCGACATACCGCCGGTGGTGATCAAACTGACGCCTGACGCCGTGATCTCCGGGCGGGTGAGCGAGGCAAACGGCGAGCCGCTCGAAGGAGTTTCGCTGAGTTTCAGCGATTTCCGCATTGTGAACGGACGCAAGCAGTTACAGCAGCGGGGCAACACGAGCACCAATGAAAATGGCGAGTTCCGCATGCCCAATCTCACGCCTGGCGCTTATTACATCGCAGCGCGGCCAGGGTTGCGCCGCAAGCTGGCGGCGAAGGATGGAAGCAAAGAGCAGGCCCTGCCCAACGTTTACTATCCTGACGCCTCCGATCTTTCAACCGCTGCGCCAATTCAACTCGCTGCCGGCCAGCAGATACATTTGGATTTCACCCTCCGGCCCGCGCCTGTATTCGTTATCGCCGGCACGATCACAGGTTACGTTCCGGGGAGTGGGGTCAACCTGCGGTTCGTGAACAGCTCGGGCGATGAAATTTCGTCCGCAGTGCAGCTTAACCAGGAAACCGGATCATTCCAGGCGCGAGTTGTCTCAGCCGGTCCGTGCATCGTGGAAGCTCACGCCCAGGGCCCTGACGGGCGTCCTCTCTACGCCGAGAAATCTTTGATTCTTAGCGGAGACCTCGCTGGCGTTCAGCTTGCTCTTATTCAGGCGCTTTCGATTCCTATCGTGGTGCAGATGGAAGCCACCAAGGCGCAGCCGGAGGGCGAAGGTACGCCCAACGTCTCCGACAGCAACCGGAAAAAATTGGTCCCTGTTTCCATTCGCCTCCATCCGCTGGAGCCCTCTCGTTCCGAGGCGTCGAGCAGCGTCGAGGGAGATAAAGAAAATCCTTCCTTGGTGATTCGCAACATCGAAGAAGGAAAGTACCGGATTGAGGCTACGACCAGCGATAGCTCCTGGTACGTAAAATCCATCACATACGGCAGCGCCGACCTGCTTCGGGAAGATCTGGTGATTGCACCCGGCGAATTGGCGTCTCTCGACGTCGTACTGGGCAATGACGGCGCCACACTGACCGGAACGGTGGATTCCGATGAGGTTCAGGAGTCGGCCATGGTATTGCTCATACCTGAGAGTACCCCGGAAAATCCGAAAACGGTTTACCTCAATGCGCCCGGCGAATTCCAGGTAAGCGGACTTGCTCCCGGTGGATATAAAGTGCTTGCTTTCGATCATCTCGATGGAGTGGAGTATACAAATCCTGACGTTTTGCGCGGATACTCGGCAAAGGCCACGCAAATCAGCCTGCAATCGAATGAAGAAGCCAGCGTCAAAGTCGACCTGATCCGGATAGGAGAATAGCCAGCTTGTCTCCCAAAGCCGTCTGTCTGCTGCTTTTCACTCTCGCGCTGTTTTCTCTCGGACTCGTCGCCCAGCAACCAAGCGCTCCGGCTTCCGAAGCTGCACGCAAAACTTTCCAGATCAGCGGCACCGTGGTCCATGCCCAGAACGGTGGGCCGCTTGCGCAAACCGAGGTTTCGATCAGCCCTGTCGGGAACCGCGACGCGTTCCCTGCCCCTCAAACTATGGTGACCGGCGAAGATGGCCGGTTCCTGTTTAAAAACGTAAGCCCCGGCAAGTATTCGCTGGTCGCCGAGCACAAGGGATTCCCCCGGCAAGCGCTCGACGAGCATGAATACTACTCCACCGCCATCGCGGTAGGCCCCGATAAAGTGTCAGACAACATCGTGTTTCGCCTGCTGCCCGATGGGTCCATCTCCGGCAAGATCAGCGACGAAGACGGCGACCCGGTGCGGAACGGACAGGTGATGCTTTTTGAGAAACGAGTGGAAGAGGGAGAGCGGGGTATTTTCAGGCGAGTGCAGACCCAGACCGATGACCTGGGGCTTTATCATTTCGGGCATCTTCAGCCGGGCACTTACTTTGTCGTAGTTTCGGCGCAACCCTGGTATGCGCAATTCAGGCTGCCCACGGTAACGGCCGACAACGGCAATGCCGAACTTGACCGGGCATACCCGCTTACATACTATCCGGCGGCGGATGATCCCGATGGAGCCAGCGCCATCGCGGTTGAACCGGGTAACCAGCTCACCGCCGATATTATTTTAAGATCTGTTCCTGCCCTGCACCTGCAGGTTGCAAATGCAAATACAGATCCCACACAGAACATGCAGGTCAGGCTGGCGCAGAAGGTCTTTGGTAATTTTGGGGTTTTCGTGAACATGCAAACCATGCGCACCGGCTCAGGCCCGATGGAAATCACCGGAATACCGCCCGGTAGCTACGATGTTAATTTCCAGACATTCAGCCAGCAGAACGCCGGCAGCAACGCCAGGCCAGCCAGCCGGCGGCAGACAGTCAAAGTTACCAGAGATGGAGAGCTTGATGTCGCAAACGCTACCGAGTCTGCCGTAGTCACCGGAATTGTGAAATTCGAAGGCGCAGAGGGCCCTCCCGTAAGGGCCTCAATTCAACTTCATAGCCGCGAGTCGGACGAAGGTAATGGAAGCTCTATCGCACCCGATGGAACATTTGGCGCTCTTACACTGCCTCCAGGGCGATATGAAGTTTTTGTGCCTAATGCGGCAAGGTTCCTTGTGAAAAATATTGCTGCGAACGGCGCCAGGGTAAATGGCCACATAATTGAAATTAAGGATTCAAGTCCCGTTCAATTGGCCGTCGTAGCCTCGAAGGCAGTCGGCAGCATAGAAGGTGTGGTGCTGCGCGGCGACAAACCCGTTGCGGGAGCATTGGTTGTGCTTGTTCCTCAGGATTCGGCGAACAACCGGGCGCTGTTTCGCCGTGACCAGAGTGACAGCGATGGCACCTTCACCTTATATGACGTCATGCCCGGCGCGTATACGCTGTTGGCAATCGAGAACGGTTGGCGCCTGGAATGGACAAATCCTGTCGTACTGAAATCCTATTTGTCCAAAGGCGAGATTGTGCGGGTAGAGGCTAACGGTAAATACAACATCAAGGTGAAGCTGCAGTGATTTGATTTTCCGCATATTGACACCTTCGCGGCAAAGGTCTATGTTTCTGTGTCTCCCAAACTGCCTTCGGAGGTGTTTCCCGCCATGAAGCGCATCTTCTTGTTCTCCAATCGTCTTGCATGCTTTTTGCTGTTGGCTTTCATTCTCCTGCCGGTCTTGGCCGCTGCTCATGGTGTGCATCCGTTATACAATTTGCAGTCGCCCACACAATCGCCTTTTCCCAGCGACAGTTTTACTGTATTCGATTTCACGCAGAACACGCTTTTGCGCGTGAATCTGCCGCTTCCTGACTGCGCCACGCAGCTCTCCGATTGTGTTGATACCCTGCTGCTGAATCAGCTCGATGGTTTCAATCCTCAGGCGCGCCTTTCCATACCCTTTGACGGCGCCATCGATGTGAACACGGTCAACAGCCAGACGGTCTATCTGCTGCGGATTGGCGACCTGTTCCAACTTGACCCTTCGGGCTTCCGCGTAATTGGTATAAACCAGATTGTTTGGGACCCGGCCACCCTCACGCTGCACGCCCAATCGGACGAGCATCTCGAACAGCACACAACTTACCTGCTGCTTGTTACCACCGGCGTTCATGATACCGCGGGTGACCCGATTGAACCCGCGGCAAGCTTCATGGCCCTCAGCCGGCCCTTGAATCCTGGCCTGGGCAGAAGTTTGCAAATGGGAATTTACCGCCAGGCTTTGGCTGGCTTGCTCAACCGACATCTTCAGGCGGCAACCGCAGAAAGTCTTTCTGCGCCTGTGCCGGTTATCGCCGTCGCCAGCTTCTTCACCACAGAAAGTGTGACTGCAACGCTGGAAAAAATACGCGATCAGGTGAAGGCGGCCCCTGCGCCCACGGTCAGCTTCAACTTAGGATTGCAGGGTGAGCGCACCGTCTTCCCCGTCAGTTCCATTCAGGGAATTCTCTTCCAGCAGCAGGTGACCACGGCGCCCGCGTTCCAGACTGTTTCTGTGCCTGTGCCTGGTATTCAAATCATTCCCTCGGTTGCAGCCCTCGCGTTTGGCAAGTTCACCGCGCTGAACTACGAGACCCCTTCCGGCTTTATTCCTGCCGTGCCCACTCTCGCTGGAGTGCCCGCCGTACAAAGCACACAGGACGTTTACTTCAATCTATTTCTTCCCGCCGGGACCCGCCCCGCCCAGGGATGGCCGGTCGCTATCTTCGGCCACGGTTTTGCTGACAATAAAGACGACAGCCCCTACGCGGTAGCCGCTATTATGGCCGCCAATGGCGTTGCCACCATCACCATCAACACGGTTGGACACGGCTTTGGGCCTCTCGGCACCCTGAACGTATTTCAGCAGAACGGCAATATCGCGATTTTGCCCGCGGGAGGCCGCGGTGTAGACCAGAATGGCGACGGCAACATTGATGCCATCGAAGGCTTTCTCACTGCGCCGCCGCGCACCAGCTTCGCCGCGCGCGATGGAGTGCAGCAGACCGTTGCCGACCTGATGCAGCTCGTCCGCGCAATCCAGGGCGGAATGGATATCGACGGCAACGGCTCGGTGGCCCTTGACCCTTCCCGCATCTATTACTACGGGCAGTCGCTCGGCGGTATCTGCGGCACGGTTTTCCTGGGCGTCGAGCCTGACGTTCGCGCCGGTGTGGTCAATGTGCCCGGGGGTCCATTTGGGGAAATCTCGCGCCTGAGTCCGACCTTCCGTCCGCTTGCAGCTCTGCTTCTGGCCCTGCGCGTGCCCTCGCTGATCAATGTTGGCGGACTTGCCTTCAACGAAAACCAACCCCTGCGCGACCAGCCGCCGGTGACGAATACCGTGCCTGGCGCCATGGCCATTCAGCAATTTTTCGACAATAGCGAGTGGATGGCGCAGGCCGGCGACCCGGTCGCGTGGGCGCCCTTTATCCGCAAATCGCCGCTGTTCGGCGAAAAGCCAAAGGCCGTCATTATTCAGTTTGCGCGAGGCGATCAAACTGTTCCCAATCCTGCCTCGACTGCCCTCATTCGCTCCGGCGACCTGGCCGACCGGACCACCTTCTTCCGCAACGACCTCGCCTTTGCTTCCGGATTGGGGTTCTCGAAAAATCCCCATACTTTTCTTACCAACCTGGTGGGGCCGCTTGCGCCCGCCCTGGCCGCGCTTGAGGCGCAGCAGCAGATTGCGGTTTTTTTCGCGACCGATGGAAACCTGACCATTGATCCCGACGGAGCCGGCCCACTGTTTGAAACACCCATTGTGCCGCCCCTGCCGGAGGACCTGGGGTTTATCCCGTAAACCTCGTTGGAGTTGGAACTCGACATGTTGAAGTGTGTGTGAAATTTGTGCGACTGAGAGATGAACAACCCCGAAGGGGTGACGTGTTATAGCCCAGCGCTTTCAGCGCTGGGTGACGATATAAAGAATGAGCCTAGTCCCATAAGGGACGACGCTTGTAGCTCGGGGGCCCTGCATTGTTCGACGAAATAAAACCCCGTACCCTGACATGTCCCAACGTGAGAAGCAAGGAAAATGCTTCGCTCTCCTTGTAGCTTATGGCTGGGCATCGGGTGTATGCTTGGGGACACAACAGGATGGCAGTTCCGCTCTATGGGACTGCGAAACCCTTATACAAAATGACTTCGCTTGGAGATGAATTATGAGAGAGACCTTCTCCATCGGTATTGGCGGCGCGGCCGGTCAGGGTGTCGCCACACCTGGGGACATCTTCGCCAAGATCTTCAGCCGCCGCGGGCTGCACCTGAATGCCTATAACGCCTATCAATCGATTATTCGCGGCGGCCACACTTTTCTGACCATCCGCACCGGTCCTGACAAAGTTACCAATATGGGAGACCGCATCGATCTGATGATCCCCCTCAACCAGGACACCATGGATCGCCATCTGAACCTGCTCACCGCGGGCGCGGCGTGCATTTACAATGCCGAGTCCATCAAGCCGGGCGAGGCCGCTGCGGGCGTACAACTTTGCCCGCTTCCCGTTTCGAAACTGGCGGATATCACCCGCAACAAGGTCGCGCAGAACACGCTCGCCCTCGGCGCTGCCCTTAGCATGATGGGCATCGGCTTCCAGGCGCTGGAAAGCGTGCTCATCGAGCAGTTCAAGAAAAAGGGCGAGGCCGTGGTGAAGGAAAATGTGGACGTGGCGCGCGCCGGCTACGATTATGGCACAGCCAACTTCAAGCCCTTTGCTCACCCTCTACCCATGACGGAAACCAAGTACGCCGTGCTCAGCGGAAACATCGCCATGGCCATGGGTGGCGCCGCTGCCGGGGTGAAATTCTATTGCGCCTATCCCATGAGCCCCTCCACCGGCGTGCTGCACTGGATGGCCTCGAACGGACGCAAGGCCGGCATCATGGTGCGCCAGGTTGAAGACGAGATCGGCGTGGTTAACATGGCCATCGGCGCTGCGCATGCCGGGGTTCGCGCGATGTGCGCGACTTCGGGCGGCGGCTTCGCCCTGATGAGCGAGGGCCTGGGTATGTCTGCCATGATGGAGACGCCAGTCGTTGTCATCAACTGCCAGCGCGCCGGCCCCTCGACCGGAGTTCCTACTAAGACAGAGCAGGGTGACCTGTGGCAGATGCTGGGCGCGGCTTTCGGAGACTATCCCCGCGTCATCGCCGCCCCGCTCGACATTGGCGATTGCTTCACGCTGATCCCTGAAATATTCAACATTGCTGACCGCTTCCAGTGTCCCGGCCTGGTGCTCTGCGACCTTCTGCTCTCCGAAGGCAGGCTCAGCGTTGATCCTAAGGAGCTGGATTTCAATCCTAAGATCGATCGCGGCGAGCTCATCACCTCCGCCAATGGCAACGGCAACGGAGGTGAAAGCGATGGAACTTATAAACGCTACCTGATTACTGAGAGTGGAGTTTCGCCACGCGCCATTCCCGGCGTCCCCGGCCACACCCACACCGCCGCCACCGACGAGCACGATGAAGATGGCGTGCTGATCAGCGACGAGTACACCAACCCCATCAAGCGCCGCGCCATGATGGAAAAGCGCATGCGCAAGATGGAGGGCATCGCCGCCGCGGCTCCACCGCCCACGTTGCAAGGCCCGGCTAATGCCGATGTCACCCTGATCGGCTGGGGCTCGACCCAGGGCGTGATTGAAGAGGCCTGCGAACTGCTGCGCGGGCAGGGCGTCTCTGTCAATCACCTTCAGATTCGCTGGCTTGTGCCGCTGCATGGCGATGCGATTCTTGACATTCTGCAGGACGCGCGCCACACCATCATCGTAGAAAATAACTACAGCGGACAGTTTGCCCGCTACCTGCGCAGCGAAACCAGCTTCGTACCTGACGGGAACATCCGCAAGTATGACGGCGAACCCTTCATGCCGCACCACATTGTGGAGGCCGTGAAGGAACAACTGAGCGGGAAGACAAATCTTTCCGTTCCCATGCACGAAATCATGGTTTAAGGAGAAACAAATGGCAACCATAGCGCCTCCCAAGCCACTCACGATGGCTGACCTGAAAGGCAAAGTTGATCCCGACTGGTGTCCGGGATGCGGCGACTTCGGCGTGCTCGCCGCGGTGCAGAAAGCCCTGGTCGAGCTGCAGATTCCGAACCATGAAGTCTGCACCATCAGCGGCATCGGATGCTCCTCCAACTTTCCCGGTTACATCAATACCTACGGCATGCATACGCTGCACGGCCGCTCGCTCGCCGTGGCCACCGGCGTAAAGCTGGCCAATCACGGGTTAACGGTACTGGTAACCGGCGGCGATGGAGACGGCTTTGGCATTGGCGGCAACCACTTTGTCCATACTATGCGCCGCAACGTCGACCTCTTATATATAGTCATGGATAATCAGATCTACGGCCTCACCACCGGCCAGACCTCTCCGACAAGCCGTCTAGGCATGAAGACCAAAAGCGCGCCCTTCGGCAACGTCGAAGGCCCCATCAATCCAATTTCCATGGCCCTGGCCGCCGGCGCTACCTACATTGCCCGCGGCTTTAGCGGCGAGCAGAAACACCTAACCGATCTCATCAAACAAGGCATCGAGCACAAAGGCTTTTCGTTCTTAGATGTCTTCAGCCCCTGCGTTACCTACAACCACGACAATACATATCAATGGTTCCGTCCACGCGTGAAGAAACTCGAAGATGACCCCGAATACGATTCCACCGACTGGATGGCCGCCATGGGCAAGTCACTGCTGTGGGGCGAAGAAATCCCCATCGGCAAATTCTTCGAGCGCGACGACGTCCCAACCCTGCACGCCTCCGAGCCGGTAGTCAAAGATGGCCCGCTGGTTCACAGGGACCCGCACGTCCCGCCCGCCGCAGCCAAGGCATTTATCGAGGAGCTGATGTAGCGGAGCAGTGCAGGGGCAAGAAAGCAAATCATTTCCCTAAACTGGTCAGGCATAACTTTGTCCTCCGGGTCCTCCGGCATAATTTTGTGCTCCGTCATAATTTTGCCGGGGCTAGCGTTTCAAATCCGCGTTGATCCGCGTCCATCCGCGGCGAAAAGTTTGTTTTTTCTGAGTCTGACTGCACTCTGGTATCAAAACCTTGCTTCCCTGGAAACTACAGGCCATCATTGTGCTGGACGTGTGTCTACGTTACGCATTCAAGAATGCGGGGCTTTTTTGCAGTTCTTTTGGTCTTTGAAAATTCGCCAACAGCAGTTCGATTCTCGCCCATTTCAAGGCTGGGCGAGTGTCGTTATTCTGCCCATTTTTATCGATCACAGCGATAAGAGCATAGAGTCAGGCCTGAAGAAATGCAGATCTGACCATTCTTCATTCATTGCTCCACACTACTCCGGTTCCCGCCGCATCTTTCTGATTTTAAGCAGTTTATTGCAAAAAAGACTACTTAAAGTAATAGGGGGGGTGGGGGACTACTTTGAGGGGTACGGACCGGGGTCTTTCCCGCCTCAGCGCCCCTTGCCTGGAAGCTTGGGTGCGGTCTGCGGTTGCTCTACAATGCCGGGTACTGAATACCGCCTTATCCAGGAGGATCAATGCTCGACCGCAGGCATTTTATTTCCGTGTGCTCGGGTTTCGGCCTTACCACTACTTTGTTTCCGGGAACGCTTTGGGCGCTGGCCGAACAGAAAGAAGCGGAGCAGAAGGCAGCCGAACCCAAAGAGCCGGCGCAGAAAGATGCCGTTAAGAAAAGCACGGAACAGAAGGTCGCGATTACGCGCGAGATGATCGATCATGCCGCGGCCATTGCCGACGTCCACATCCTCGACGAGTACAAAGACATGATGCTCGATTCGCTCAATGGCTACGTCAAAGGTTACGACGCCATCTATGCTTTGCACATTCCCAATCGGGTTGCGCCCGCGCTGGTCTTCGATCCTGTGCCTGCGGGAATGAAGTTGAGCACAGAGTGGCAGCCCATGCAATATTCCGGCATGCTCACTGTGGACGCGCGCAAAGCCCGTGTTCCCGGTGCAAATGATAAAGCGAATGCGACCGCGGTTCACGCCAGCGGCACACCCAAGAACATCGAAGATGTCGCTTTTTACTCTGTGCTGGATCTGGCCAAGCTGCTGATGACAAGAAAAGTTTCGTCCACTGCCCTGACCGAAATGTACCTGGAGCGCCTCAAACGCTACGATTCCACCCTGAAGTTCGTCATCACCCTCACCGAAGATCGCGCGCTGGCAAAAGCCAAGGAGGCTGACAGCGAGATCGCTGCCGGAAAATATCGCGGCCCGCTGCACGGGCTGCCCTGGGGCGCCAAAGACCTGCTTGCGGTCAAGGGATATCGCACCACCTGGGGCGCCGGCGGTTTTGAAGACCAGACCATTGATGAGGACGCAACCGTGGTGCAGCGGCTCGATGCTGCCGGGGCGGTGCTCGTGGCCAAGCTCACCTTGGGCGCCCTGGCGCAGGGAGACAAGTGGTTTGGCGGCATGACGCGCAATCCCTGGAACACGGCGCAGGGTTCCAGCGGATCGTCGGCCGGATCGTCCTCGGCTACTGCCGCCGGATGCGTCGCTTTCGCCATTGGATCGGAGACGCTGGGCTCCATCTCTTCCCCTTCAACGCGTTGCGGCGTGACCGGATTGCGTCCAACGTTTGGCCGGGTGCCGCGCACCGGAGCCATGGCCCTCTCCTGGACGATGGATAAACTCGGCGTGCTCTGCCGCGCGGTTGAAGATTGCGCCATCGTGCTGAACGCAATCTACGGTCCTGATGGCAAAGATCGCACCGTGCGCGACGCCGCCTTTCATTGGGATGCGGCTCTCGACTGGCGCAAGCTGCGCATTGGTTACCTGAAAAAAGATTTCGAATTGCCTCCTAAGCCTCCCGAGGCGCAAACATCGCAAAGCGAAGATGAAAAGAAGCTTGCGCCCGAAGAGCAGGAGAAGCGCCGGAAGCAGCGCGAACAGGACAAAGCGGAGAGCGATCGCGCCCGTCTTCGCCTCGAATACGACCAGCGCTTCAACGATACTGCCTTGGCCAAGCTTCGCAGCATGGGCGTAAACCCGATTGCGGTGGAGCTGCCCGATCTTCCCTACATTGCCATGCGCGCAATTTTGCTTGCTGAGGCCGCCGCCGCTTTTGATGATCTGACCCGCAGCGGACGCGACAAGCTGCTCACGCAGCAAAGCAAAGACGACTGGCCGAACACCTTCCGCGCCGCCCGCTTTATTCCGGCAGTGGAGTACATTCAGGCCAACCGCGCTCGCATGCTGGCGATTGAAGCCTGGGCAAAACTCTTCGATCAGGTTGACGTCATCGTCGCTCCCACGGGAACTACGCAGCTTGTGGCCACCAACCTCACCGGGCATCCGGCGGTAATTGTTCCCAACGGGTTTCGCGGCGAAGATGCTCCCGTGCCTCACGTACGCGACAACGGCGATTTGGAGCCGGGTGGCCCGGGAACGCCTGTCAGCCTCACTTTTCTGGGCGGACTCTATGATGAGGCCAGGCTGCTTGTTTTGGCGAAGGCCTATCAGGATGCCACCGGCTTTCATTTGCAGCATCCCAAACTCGGCGCTTGATCGCGAGCGCCTGCCTGTGCGTTAAGCAACATGAGAGACCTTACCAACCCGGTTTGGATCAAGGTAAAGGGAATTCTCTTTTTGTTTTTGGGCTTGCTGTCAGCGGTGTTGTTGCTTATTGAACATCCAACATACAAGACGGCGCTGCTGCTCGTGCTTGCAATCTGGTGTTTTTGCCGCTTTTATTATTTTGCGTTCTACGTGATTGAACGTTATGTCGATCCGAGTTATCGCTTCTCCGGGATTTTATCTTTTGCCTTCTACATGGTCAGGAAGAAACGATAGTCTCGTTTCATAAATCCCGAGGTCAGCAAAGAAGCCAGGGCTAAAGCCCACAACTCTACCAGCCCTACCCCCGGCTTAAGAGCCGGAGCTCACACCGTGCAACCGCTCTCACGGTAGTAGCGTTTTTGCTAACTTCATATCGTAAAGCGCTACTGTTGCGGGCATATTTTACACGATGAGAACGGTAATATAATTTAGAAGCCGTCTCATAAGTGAGGTCCGATGCAGAAGCATCTTTAACCTCAGGGCTAAAGCCCTCCGAAAGACTATTTGTGAGATAGCTCTAACATTTTCACGATATGTATCGAGCCTCAAGGTTTCCTCATTTCTGCTTGTTGATTTTTTTCATTTTCAGCGGGAGTTCTTTGTTCGTTCAACAGGCGAACGCCCAGTTCGAAAGCGACGATTCGGCGTATCAAAGCAATGAGGAGAAAACCACCTACACCCTGAGCGGCACCGTGGTTAACTCGGTGACCGGAGAGCCGATCAGCCGGGCCTTGGTTCAGTTCGGCGCCAACGAGAAACTTCCCAACGCTGCCGACTATGCGTATCGGGAACGCTCGATGCTTACCGACCGGGAAGGCCGTTTCAAGTTCGAGGGTCTGCCGCGATGGCAGACAGAACTGATCGCAAGAAAGCCCGGCTTCTATGATCCGGCCCAGCTCGGTGGAGACTGGCAGCCCCCAGCAGGCGCTATCGAGATCGGTCCCGATACCGCCCCGGTGACTTTGAAACTTGTACCAGAGGCAATCATGGTTGGGCATGTCGTGGATGCGAATGGAGAGCCTCTGGAAGGCGTCGCCATAAGGATCAGCAGCATAATGCGGGCCAACGGCCGCAAGCGATTGCAACCGGTCCAGGAAACGGAAGATCAGCTGCAAAGCATGGAAACCAATGACGAGGGCGCATTCCGCATCGCAAACCTTACATCCGGCACATACTATGTTGCCGCCCATCCGAGCCACGACCGGCAAACGTCAATCCCGGCCAAGGTGGCGTATCCGGTTACCTATTATCCGGGTGTTCCGAGCTTTTCAGAAGCCACGCCCATTCAGATCTCGGCCGGACAGCAGGTGGAGCTCGATTTCACGCTGCGGGCGGCGCCAATTGTTTCTGTCGCAGGCATCGTCACCGGTTATGCCCGTGGACAGGAAGCCAAATTGCAGTTCCTTAACCAATCGGGGGACGAGGTTAGCCTCGAGAAACAATTTGACGCGCAGACCGGCAGCTTTCAGGCGCGCGTGATCGCAGGCGGCCCTTGCATAATCAAGGCTGATGCCAGAGACAGACTCGACCGCCCTCTCCACGCCGAACTTACTCTGCCCCTGAGCGCAAATATCAAAAACGTCCGCGTCAATCTGGCTCCGGCTCCTTCCATTCCCATTGTGGTACGCCTGGAAACGACGAAGCCCCAGCCTGATGGCGCCGGCCCTCAACCGAAACTTGCAGGTTGGATTCCCGCTTCCGTCAGTCTTCATCCGCTTGAGTTTGGCCATCCCGATGTTGCCGCCAGTGTTGAAGGAGGACCCAGTAATCCGGCGCTTGTCTTGCGCAACATCGACGCCGGCAGATATAAGGTCGAGGTCATTCCCAACAACCTCTATAGTGCCTGGTACGTCGAGTCTGTGCTCTACAGCGGAATAGATCTGTTGCAGCAAGAGCTGACCGTAACGCCCGGAGAATCTTCAACTATGGAGATTGTATTGCGCGACGATGGCGCCGTGCTTACCGGAACCGTGCAATCAGGGGAGAATGAGGGCCAGGCCGCTGTGCTGGTGGTCCCAAACCACGCGCCGCAGAACCCGAAAATGACTGTTTCCAACGATCGCGGTGCGTTTCAGATCGGTGGACTTGCGCCCGGCGACTACAAGGTCTTCGCCTTCGATCGCCTGGATGGTCTTGAATACGCCAATCCTGAGGCTTTGAACGAGTACGCTTCCAAAGCCGCTCAAGTCAGCCTTCAGGCAAACGAACAAACCACGATCACAGTTGGGCTGATCCCACGAGGGGAATAAAAATCCGCTTGCTTCCAAGAGCCATCTGCCTTCTGTTTCTCGCGCTCGCGCTGCAGGCACAACAGCCCGCCGCGGCGAAGGCGGCACGCACTTTTCAAATCAGCGGCACGCTGGTCCACGCGCTCAATGGCGGGCCGATTGCGGGCGCTGAAGTCATGATTACTACGAATGAAACGAACGATGCTCCGTTTCAGAACACGGTTACCGACGCCGGGGGACGGTTCTTATTTAAGAGTGTCGCTCCCGGCAAATATGTGCTGACCGCAAGACACAGGGGCTTCCCGCAGCAGGCGCTCGACGCCCATGGCCCTTTCTCGACCGCGGTAGCGGTGGGCTCCGATAAGAATTCGGAAAATCTTTTGTTCCCACTTAAACCCGAAGGTTCCATCTCAGGCAGGGTCACCGACGAGCAGGGTGACGCAATACGCGGCGCGGAAGTCATGCTCTTTGTTCGCAACGTCGAAACCGGGGCGCGCACGATAAATCTGACCATGCATGCAGGAACTGATGACCAGGGCGCATACCACTTCGGCCACCTGCCAGCCGGAACTTACTTCGTAGCGGTTTCGGCGCAGCCGTGGTATGCACAGCATACTCAGTGGGGCGGCCCTTCTGCCGACGGACTGACGCCCGCGGTCAGCGACAATCCTGAACTGGATGTGGCCTACCCCATTACCTATTATCGTGAGACGACCGAAGGTGACCAGGCCAACCCTCTGACCATGGGTTGGGGCGACCAGCTTACCGCCGACATTACTCTGCGAGCGGTACCTGCTCTCCATTTACTGTTGACCAACCAGAATCCGGATTCGCACTTTAGCATTGCCGGCGCCAACTTGAAACAGACTTTGATAGGAGGCAACGAGACTTTTGTAGAATTTGTAGAAACGGCGGTCGAGAACGTTGATCCGTCAGGAATTGAGATTTCCGGCATTGCTCCCGGCCGTTACGATGTCGGCGTGGAAACAACGAAAGAAAAAGACGGCGGGGTCGGCTCCAGCCCCCGCCACCAGACTGCGAACATATCAAGCAGCGGCTCACTGGATGCAAGCGCAGGCTCCGAACTGGCGACGGTGAGCGGCACGGTGATCTTTGAAGATCAGGCTCAGCCGCCGGAGGCCACACTGCAGTTTCACAGCCGCGAATCCGGCCAGCATATTGAAATTCCTGTCTCTGCCAAGGGAGAAATTCAGTCTCCCGACCAGGGGGAAATTCAGTCTCCCGAGATCAGCCCCGGACGCTACGATCTTCTCCTGTTAAGTTCCGGGGGATTTATCTTCAAGAGCATCTCCGCGGTCAATGCCAAAGTAAAAGGCCAGTCGATTGAAATCAGCGGCCCTGATCACGTCCAACTTACATTGGTAGCTTCCAGGGGGACCGGCCAGGTGGAAGGCGTGGTGCTACGCGACAACAAGCCAGCAGCCGGCGCCATGATAGTGCTTGTGCCGCAGGATGCGGCCGATAACTGGCCGCTGTTTCGCCGCGATCAGAGCGACAGCGACGGTACTTTCACCCTCTCGGCCGTGCTGCCCGGCAAATACACAGTGCTCGCAATCGAGAATGGCTGGGACCTGGAATGGGCAAATCCGGCCGTGCTTCAACCCTACATGCTGAAAGGCGAAACTGTGCAGGTGGAATCCAACCGCAAATCGGATATAAAGATCAAGTTGCAGTAACCCAGCCGGCTTTCCTCGTACTCTTGCTGAAATTAACAAAAAAGTTACATCTGAGTGACAAATCCAAGAACTCTCTTTTTTTATACTTTTCTCACCGTATCAAGCTAGTGATGCGGGCTGACAACTGTCTCTCAATGCTCTCGTCAGAGAATGAGAGACGGCTACACTGGCTAGAAACAACGCATCAACGAGTGTCCACTTCGAATCCGAACTTTTTTGTTTGGCGTCCCAACTTTGTTACTGAGGAGAATCTTAAGATGAAGAAACTTCTGTTAACTGCTCTGTGTGTCCTTTGCCTCGGCATTCTGTGCACGGCTGCCGATAAAGATGATACCGTTGTGCTCAAGGCCACCCTGCAAGGCCTCAACGAAACGTCAGGTGGTGGTGGGCCAGTCAACACTCCTGCCACCGGCTCATTCAAAGCCATCATTCACCCCGATGGCACCATCAACTTTACGCTCACCTTTGCGAACCTGACATCCAATATCATTTTTTCGCATATCCACTTTGGATTTCCGCGTGAATCGGGTGGTGTGATGATTTTCCTGTGCGGCGGTGACAGCCAGCCGGCTTGCCCTGTGGCCACTAGCGCAACAATAACGGGCACCATCACCGCGGCAAATGTGGTTGCGATTCCCGGACAGAACGTTGTGGCGGGCGATCTGGCTTCCGCTCTGCGGCTGGTTGGACAAGGAGCGGGCTATGTTAACGTCCACTCCGTGAATTTCAAGGGCGGTGAAATCCGCGGACAAGTTCATGTCAGCCGAGATGATGATTAGTAAATTCTTTGTTCCATTGTCCCATTCAACAAGCCTCGCTTCGGCGGGGCTTTTTCTTATTGCTGAGTGCTCGTCAAATCTTCGCTCCAATCGAGATAATCTAGGCTGAGATCAATTCCTTCCACCGCGACCGCGGCGGCATAGCCCTCTTGCACAGCAATGTTGTACAACTTCCATCGCGCTGCCTCGTTCGGATCTTTGTAGTTTACAAGCGGCAAATCTTCTTTGTCTTCGAGGCAGACTTCAAAATCGGCAAGCGGCATTGAGAGTCCTTCGCCGCGGCCCTTTATATACGCCTCTTTACGCGTCCAGCAACGAAAGAAAGCTGCAGGTTGTTCTTCAGGGAGAAACGAACGCAGGGCGCGAACCTCTGCGCCGGCGAAATAGCGTTCGGCAATCTCCTCGCCGGCCAATTCAGCCCGCATGTGCTCGATGTCAACCCCGATGGCTCGATTCCGCGCCACGCCGATTACTGCCATCTCATGCGCATGCGACAGATTAAACGTAAGCCATGAGCCGGAAAGATACGGTTTGCCATGTTCGGTATAGGTGAAGGCAAGGCCGGCAGGTTCACACCCCAGATACGACGCTAGCAGGATGCGCAATCGCGCCCGGGCAATCACAAAACGCGTGCGATGAATTTCAAAATGAAAGCGGGCGGCGCGTGCACCTTCCTCTGGCGCCAGCAGCCGATGATAACCCGCGAGTATGGTAGAACTGGCCGCAAGCGGGACGCGCCAAATGTGCACGGCGTCCTCCGCAAGCTCCCGCACGGGATGAATTGCTTTATCCATTCAGAACCAGCAAGCACCATATTATCCAATAGCTTCCATACATACCCCTAAAAGACAAAATGCCAATCGTTGATTGCAAGTTGCCGTGTTTGGCAACTTCGGCGAGAATAGATGTTATCTGTTTACTCACACGTTGCATGCTGCCCTGCAGAACAGACAATGCAAATGAAACGGCCTGCAGGCGCCTTTCACTAACTGAAGTGCCTATGCTGGTTGCATGAAGATCTATACCTTTGATACGACGCTGCGCGATGGAAGCCAGGGCGAATCCATATCTTTCTCTTTGGAAGACAAGCTCCTGATCGCGCAGATGTTGGATGAACTCGGCATTGATTACATCGAAGGCGGCTGGCCCAGCTCCAACCCCAAGGACAAAGAATTCTTTGTGCGGGCACGAGAGCTGAAGCTGCGCCACGCCAAGCTTACCGCCTTCGGTTCCACCCGCACAGCCAAAAATAGCGTAGAAAATGATCGCAGCGTGCGCGGACTGCTTGAGACCGGCACCCCGGCGGTTTCCATCTTTGGTAAGAGTTGGGATTTGCACACCAAGCGCGCATTAGGCGTCACCGAAGAGCAGAATCTGCAATTGATCTCAGAGACTGTCAGCTTCCTCAAACAACATGGGAAAGAAGTCATTTACGACGCCGAGCACTTCTTTGATGGTTACAACGCCAATTCAGATTTCGCCTTAAGAACTTTGGAGGCCGCGCAAAAAGCCGGGGCCAGCGTGCTCTGCTTGTGCGATACCAATGGCGGAACCCTTCCCGGACGCCTTGCTGAAGTCGTCGCCGATGTGCGTCGCCGCTTCGATGGCATCATCGGCATTCATACGCACAATGATTCCGACGTCGCTGTTGCCAACACCCTGGCCGCGGTGCAGCAGGGGGCCACTCACGTGCAGGGATGTATCAACGGCTACGGGGAGCGATGCGGCAACGCCAATCTTTGTTCCATCATTGCCAATCTTGAATTGAAGATGGGATACCACGTCATCGGCCCCGAAAAGCTGGCGCATCTGACTGCTCTCGCCCGCTCGATTGCCGATGTGGCCAACCTGACCCCGCGCGGCGATCAGCCTTTTGTGGGCAAGAGTGCGTTCGCGCATAAAGGCGGCATCCACGTCAGCGCCATTCTTAAGGACTCTGCCACCTACGAACACATTCGACCCGAAGCCGTGGGCAATAGCCAGCGTGTTCTGGTGAGCGATCTCTCCGGACAAAGCAATATTCTCTACATGCTGAAACAGCGCGGCCTGGAAGAACGCCTCACGGAAGAAGGACGCCGCGCACTGCTGGAGCGAATCAAGCAGATGGAGTTCCTCGGTTACGAACTGGAATCCGCAGAAGGGACATTCGAGCTGCTGGTGCACGAGACCCTGCATCCTGAAACCCATTTCTTCGACGTGAAGCACTACGAGGTCACCACCAAAATGATTGAAGGCGGCGGCAACTCTGCATCGACCGCCAGCGTGACTGTGGCGCAGGGAAATCGCGTGCACACCGCCACCGCGATCGGCGAAGGTCCGGTGCATGCGCTCGATCTCTGCCTGCGAAAGTGCGTTTCCCTGCTCTACCCTGATCTCAGGCAGGCCAAGCTGACCGATTACAAAGTACGCGTGCTGGATTCACGAAGCAACACCGCCGCCAAGGTACGCGTGCTGGCGCAATGGACCGATAGCGGCAAGAGTTGGTCCACGGTGGGCGTCTCTAACAACATTATTGAAGCCAGTTGGAATGCACTGCTGGATGGGGCACGTCTGGACCTGATCCGTCTATCGCAACAAGACGCTTCGGTCAGAGTTGCCGTAGGAGAGTAAGCACCGGCTTGAATCCCGGAAAAGATTGTCGGTGGTCTTTAGTGAGCGCGGCTGGATTCGAACTTGAGCCGTTTGAAGGCGTGAGCGAAGCGGGAGCCCTCTGGCGAAATCCTGAGCCAAAGGCGAAGGACCTCGGAATGATTTGCAATGTCAGGAAAACCATGGTGAGCGCGGCTGGATTCGAACTTGAGCCGTCTTGAGGGCGTGAGCGAAGCGGGAGCCCTCTGGCGAAATCCTGAGCCAAAGGCGAAGGACCTCGGAATGATTTGCAATGTCAGGAAAACCATGGTGAGCGCGGCTGGATTCGAACCAGCGACCCACGCCTTAAAAGGGCGTTGCTCTACCAACTGAGCTACGCGCCCACACCTATTCAATGTAACATACCCAAAACCACTTGGTGGGCGGCGTCTGTCCGCTTCGCACCGGCGTTGTCGCGCCCAATCCCGGGAAGTTGAGGAGCTTCAAGTCTTTGCTATAATCCACCGCTTAAGGAGACATTTTGAAGGGTTTGGCAGTAACGGCGCCATCTGAGATAAGTGGGGTGTCTCGCAAGCCGGCCAGATCCACGCTTCGCGGTTATGCGATAGCGCTGTTCTTCGTGGCCATTGCCCTGGCCCTGACATTACTGGTTCAACACCTTTTTCCTTATCCTTTCTTGTTCCTGTTTTTCGGTGCAGTCATGGCAAGCGCCTGGTTTGGGGGCATGGCTGCCGGTTTTTTTGCCGTCCTTATCTCGACCCTGGCGGTTGATTATTTCTTTGTACCTCCTTTGTATTCGTTCGCCATTAACGCCACCGCGGAAACATATTTTGCAGCTTTTGTGGTTTGCGCCCTGGTGGCAAGCTGGGTAAGTTCTGCCCAGAAACAAAGTGAAGATGCACTCATGGAAGCCCGCGACCAACTTGAGATCCGTGTGTCGGAGCGCACCACCGAGCTGGAGAAGTCGAATATTGATCTACGCGAGCGCGAGCGCCAGCTCCGGCTTTTGACTGAGGTCATCCCGCAGCAGATCTGGAGCGGCACCGCCGATGGTACGATTGACTACTGCAATCAGCGCCTGCTCGATTACGTAGGCCGCACCGTGGAGCAGATGCGGGGTGAAGGCTTTATGGAAAGCATCCATGCCGAAGACCGGGAAAGCTTCCGGCGCTTCTGGCAAGAGGCATTGTCAACCGGAAAGCCGTTTGAAGGCGAGTGGCGCGTGCGCGGCGCCGATGGCGAGTATCGCTGGTTCTTCACCCGCGGGGTGCCGCTGCAGGACCAGGAGCAAAAAACCTTTCGCTGGTACGGCACCAATACAGACATCGAAGAGCGCCACAAGGCCGAACAGGCGCTCATGAAAACCCAGGCGGAGTTGGCTTATCTTTCGCGCGTATTGAGCATGGGCGAGCTCACCGCCTCGATCGCTCACGAAATTAATCAGCCGCTTGCCGCCGTGGTCGCCCATGGGCATGCCTGCCTGGGGTGGCTCTCCGCAAATCCACCGAACCTTCAGAGAGCGCAACAAACGACTGAGCGAATTATCCAAGACGGAACCCGCGCCGGCGCCGTGCTCGGGCGCATCCGAGCGCTGTTTAAAAAAGAGCCTGCTGCCACAGACTGGTTCGACATGAATGAGGTGATTGAAGAGCTGGTGATTTTTCTGCGCGACGAAGCCAAAAGACGGCGCATCTCTATAAGGACCGCGCTCTCTCCAGGTCTCCCCCAGGTCAGGGGAGACCGTGTGCAGTTGCAGCAGGTGGTGCTGAACCTCATCATGAATGGCATGGACGCAATGACGGGGATGGCCGGCCGCGCCAAAGAGCTGCTGGTCCGCTCGGCGAAAGAGAGTCCCGCAGAAATTGTGGTCCGGGTTGAGGATTGCGGCGCCGGCTTCGGTTCAGAAATAGCCGAAAAAATGTTCGAGCCTTTCTTCACCACCAAGCCCCATGGTCTTGGCATGGGACTGACAATCAGCCGCTCCATTGTCGAAACCCACCGGGGACGTCTCTGGGCCGTCCCGCGCTCCACGGGCGGCGCAATTTTTCAGTTTACAATTCCAATCCATTCCGAAGGGTCCGATGGCTAACATGGATGCTGTGATTTACGTCGTTGATGATGATCTTTCTGTGCGGGAAGCAGTCAGCAACCTGCTGGCCTCGGCCGGCTATCATGCCGAGGTGTTTGCCTCCACGGAAGACTTTCTGGAAGCAAGTCTTCCAGATGCGCCAAGCTGCCTGGTGCTCGATGTTAAACTTCCCGGCGTCAGCGGATTGGATTTTCAGGAGCACCTCGACAAAATCGGCATACCCATTCCCATTATCTTCATTACCGCCCACGGCGATATTCCCATGACCCGGCGGGCCATGAAGGCGGGAGCCATAGAGTTCCTTACCAAGCCATTCCAGAAAGAAGAGCTTTTAGCTGCAATCCAACAGGCGCTTGAGCGCGACCGCAAAAGACGCGCCGAGCAGGAAGCGGTTTCCGGGTTGCAGTCCCGTTTTGAAAAGCTTACCTCACGGGAGCGGGAAATCATGGACCTGGTTGTTGCCGGACTGCTGAACAAACAGATTGCCGCTGACCTCAATCTCAGTGAGGTCACGGTTAAATTTCACCGCGGCCACGTAATGCAAAAGATGCAAGCCGCTTCCCTGCCGGAGCTGGTAAGAATGTGCGAGAAATTGAAGGCGCGCTCTCAACGATAGATTATTTTTATCTGTGTGTTTTTATTTTTCCATACGAAACCTATACCAAAGGATGGTTGTCCCGTTGTCGCACTCCCGCTAGTCTCTAAACATAGATGTAATCGGGAGCATTGGCTTGGGATCAACGACGGACAACATCTCTATCTCAAATGGCAAGCCCGCTCATTTATTGGGCGACGACTTTGAAGCTGCCTTCCTGCACCGCATTGCCAGCCGTACACCCGCAGCACGGCTACACGACGTGTTGGACGAAGTGGTGGATTTTGTAACCACCGTGGTGCAATGCGATTCCTGCTTCATCTATGTCCTCGAAGGCGATGATCTGGTTTTACGCGCCTCCAAAAATCCGCATCCGGAGGCGGTAGACCGGCTGAAACTAAAACTGGGGCAAGGCATTACAGGCTGGGTCGCCGAACACCGGCAGCCCGTGGCTGTTCCGCAGAATGCCTCTGCCGACACTCGCTTCCAGCTCTTTAATGAATTGCCCGAGGACCGTTTTGAGGCTTTCCTGTCGGTCCCGGTGCTGAGCCGGGGAAGGCTCGTGGGTGTAATCAATCTGCAAAATCGCGCTCCGCATCCCTACAGCCAGCGCGAAATCCGGCTGGTTTCGACCATCGGTTTTCTGGTTGGCGCAGAAATTGAAATGGCGCGGCTGGAGAGCGAGAACTCACTGCTCTCCGAACAATTGGAGACGCGCAAACTTGTGGAGCGTGCCAAGGGAATTCTGCAGCGTGATTTGAAAATCAGCGAGGGAGAGGCTTACGTCATTCTGCAACGCCAAAGCCAGCAGCGGCGCAAGTCGATGAAAGAGATCGCCGACGCCATCCTGCTCAGCGATGCCGTAAAAAACGGTTCCTAATAGCCAACGGTTGTGGCAACCGGGTCATTTAAGTCCCTTCCTGTGACCCGTTTTTTCCTTTTCCCCCCGGATTTACAGTGAATACGTGCGCTCTTGCGAACGTTAGTCACGCTGCTCGCCAAAAACCAGGACGAAACAATCTCTAATTAGGATATCTAATTCCGGTTATCAAAAATTTCAATTGGACATTCCAACTCAACTCCTACAAAATCTTTGTCAACAATTTGTAGACAACTGCAGATTGCCCTCTCTTTAAATTCGGAAGAGAGGCGCTTCTCGGGCACGATGCAGTGCCCAATCTCATAGATACATAGTGCTCAACGACGAGCCGGCAAGTTTAGTTAGCCACTATACGGTGCTAGCGGACGCGTGCGCTTCGTGTTTTCTGGCCATTTGGCCTGGGACGAGACCTCTTGTGCCGCCGCGCTGAGCGTGTGTTGAAAATATAAATTTCTCAAAAGGAGCTACATATGTCTGCAATTGTGCAGGGAGGGAAGAAGTTGTCTCTATCGCAAAAATTCTCCCGGCTGGCCATTCGCATGCGCGATCCGGAATGGCGTCGGTACGCAAAACTTGTCTTCGCCGGCAAGGCAATGGGAGTGGCTTTGGTTCTGCTGGTCATTGCCTTTGTCTCCGGTTTGTTTTTCGCTCACGTTTACGCTGATGGCGACGTTAAAGCTGCCGATGTGGTCAATCCGGTGAACACGGCTTGGACCCTGATAGCCGCGTTTCTGGTCTTTGGCATGCAAGTCGGGTTCACCATGCTGGAAGCCGGCTTCTGCCGCTCGCGTGAAACTGTCAACGTTCTCATGGAGTGCGTCGTTGATACCTGTCTTTGCGGCATTCTGTTTTACGCAATCGGTTTCGCCTTCATGTTCAGCCATGGCAACGGCTTCATCGGCTACCACTGGTTCTTCCTGAAAGATGCGCCGGCAACCTATGAAACTACGGGGGTTGCGTTCCTGGCGGTCTGGATCTTCCAGTTTGCCTTTGCCGATACCTGCTCCACCATTACCTCGGGCGCGATGATTGGACGCACCGGCTTTGTTGGCGACCTGCTCTACAGTCTCGCCGTCTCCGGCTTCATTTATCCCATCATCGGCCACTGGGCCTGGGGACCGGATGGCTGGCTGGCCAACATGGGCAGCGCCGGCAATGTTTGGCCTTCTTTGGGAATGGGATTCCATGACTTCGCAGGCTCGACGGTTGTACATACCATCGGCGGCTTCGTCGCGCTGGCCGGCTCAATCGTTCTGGGCCCTCGCCTCGGTCGCAAGTTCAAGCGCGATGGTGGCGCTCCCATGCTGCCGCATGATCTCACTATCGCTGTCAGCGGCGGTCTGATTCTGTGGTTTGGCTGGTACGGTTTCAATCCTGGCAGCACGCTTTCAGCAATGGATTTTGAAGGTATCGGCCGCGTAGCCGCTAACACCACGTTGGCAGCTTGCGCCGCGGGATTGACCGCCATGTTCTGGGCCTACATGTCGTCCAAAAAATGGGACGCCGGCTTTACTACCAACGGCTTCCTTGCTGGATTGGTTGCCATCACCTGCCCCTGCTACTGGGTCAGCCCCACGGGCGCCATTCTTCTCGGTGGCGTTGCCGGTGTGCTCGTCGTCCTTGGTGTAGAGCTGCTGGAATGGATGCGCATTGATGATCCCATCGGCGCTGTTCCAGTACACGGCTTTGCTGGAATCTGGGGAACGTTATCGCTTGGGCTGTTCGCCTGCGGAAAATATGGAGCTACCGGGCCCATTTCCCCCGATAATTCCGCCCCGCTGAAAGGTCTGTTCTACGGCGGTGGAACGCAGGTGCTGGTTGCGCAGGCGATCGGCAGCGCATGCATAACACTGGCCACCTTCGCGGTTTCCCTGGCAGTCATGTATGCCGTCAACGCAACCGGGACGCTGCGCGTATCGGAAGAGGGCGAGTTGTATGGCCTCGATCTGCACGAGCACGGTATTTCCGCTTATCCGGAATACGTCATCTCTTCTTTGGCCATGCCGCAGGGCATGGTTGAACAGCAAGAGATGTCTGAGAAACAGGCTTATGCAGCCAAGGCTATGTCGCAGCCAGAGAAAGTCAGGACATAACCAATCTTTCGGAGGCAGAGATGCCCTCTCTGCCTCTTCAATTTGGTCTACAACCCGTGAAAGAAAGTGGAGAGAGGAATAAAGATGACGAAACTCGAAGCGATTATCAAGCCGACCAAGTTTGACACCGTCAAAGAAGCTCTGATCGCACTCGGTGTTGAGGGAATGACGGTCTCGGAGGTGCGCGGGCATGGACGGCAGAAGGGCCATACCGAAGCTTATCGCGGCAATGAATACAAGATTGACCTCATACCGAAGATCAAAGTCGAACTTGTATTGGACGATAAGCTTGTTGACGCCGCGATCGACACCATCATCAAGACCGCAGCCACCGGCAAAATCGGCGACGGAAAGATCTTCGTTTACAAGGTGGATGAGGCCATCCGCATCCGCAGCCAGGAGCGCGGAGTAGCCGCGCTCTGAAAAACAAAGGTGGAGAGGTGCGTGGATTGGTAACGCAATTGAGCCAGATTGGGTGGTTTATTCGCAGTCTGCGAATTCAAATGCGCTTCGGAACCTTGTCTCGCGCTCCTCTCCGGCTTTTGCGGCTTGAATTGCAGGGCGATGTCGTCGAGTGCGAATGGATGGCGCGCCCTCCGGATCCATGGGATGCCGATTTGCCGCGCGCCATAGGCGAACACAACGCGTCATTGCAGGCCCTGGAAGATGCTCTGGCTGTGCGCGAGTTGCTGTTCTATCTGCTGCCCGGGGTCGATGGCGCTATATTCCGGGTTTATCGCCCCTCAACCCACGACCATCCCGAGTTGATTATCACAGGCACAGTCACCCGGGAAGAGCCCAATGTAAAGGTACTTTCCCTGGCGATGCGAGCCAAGCTGTGCGGATTTCGCTTCTGGCTGGACGAAGGAATTTTAGGGAAGCTGCAACCGGAGAAATGTCCGGTTTTGAGTTGATGGCAGTACCTGCACAACATGACGGGTTAAGCGGAGTGAAAAGTGAATACGCTGATCACGTTTTTTGTTCGCTTGCTGGAAGCGATGTTCGTCATCGGAGTGATTGGTTGCGTCTCCTCTGTCATCCCGATCACCGCTTACAGGCTCTTCATGGTGCTGTTTGAGCCGGAAGACCCAAAGGAAGAATTGCTTTCAATTCAAAACCAACCCTCTTCGGCTCCCGCTCCAATTCCGCAGCAGCCTAAAGAACAAAGCGCGCAATCCCTGGAGGCTGCACATCGCCAGCTCACCGCACCTCTCCCCTGACAATGCGTACAGCGTCTGCCAGGCCGGCATCGCGTCCGCCGTTCCGGCCGCCCTCGCTTTCCGAAGCCGGAACCACGTCGCCCTCTCCGGGAGCCAGAAACAGGTTGCTCTCCAGGCCATGCTGCTTGTCGTAAAGTTCGCGGTAACGTCCATGCATGGCGTAGAGTTGCTCGTGATTACCTCGCTCCACGATACTTCCCTGCTCGACAACTAAAATCTGGTCCGCGCGCCGGATGGTCGACAAGCGGTGCGCAATGACAAAGGTCGTACGGTCCTGCATTAGATACGAGAGCCCCTGCTGAATCAGCATCTCCGATTCCGAATCGAGGCTTGAGGTCGCCTCATCGAGAATCAGAATGCGCGGATTCGCCAGGATCGCCCGTGCAATGGAGATGCGCTGCCTTTGGCCGCCGGAAAGCTTCACGCCCCGCTCTCCTACAACTGTGTCATAGCGGTCGCCAAAGGTTTCTGCAAACTCATCCACGCGCGCGATCCGGCAGGCGCGCATGATCTCCTCTTCACTCGAGTCAGGACGTGAAAATGCCACATTCTCGCGAATCGTGCCGTCAAACAGGAACGATTCCTGCAGCACCACGCCCAACTGTGTGCGGTAGGAATCGAGGCGCACGGTGCTCAGGTCCACTCCATCCACCAGCACGCTTCCCGCAGTGGGGATGTGAAACGCGGAGATCAACCCAATGGTGGTTGATTTGCCCGAACCCGAGGAGCCGACCAGTGCGGTCACAGTCCCTGGCTCGGCATGGAAGGAAACATCTTTTAAGACTGTTCTGAGGCCGTCGTAACTGAAATCAACGTGGTCGAACTCAACATTGCCGATGATCTTGCCCAAGGCCACGGTCCGTTTTGGATCGTTGTCTTCGGGGTGCTCGTTCAGAATTTCCTGGGTTCGCTCTAACCCAGCCAGAGCTTCGGTGATCTGTGTACCTATCGAAACTATCTGGAAGATGGGCGCGACCAGAAAACCTAGAAATAGCGTATACATCATGAAGTTGCCAGGGCTGAGAGTATGGGCTACCATCTGGCGTCCGCCGACGTACATGATCACAGCTCCCACAACGCCGAGAAGCAGGCTTGAAGAGAAGCTCATCACGGAGGTCGCTGTCAACGTACGCATCACGTTGTCAAGCAGGCGCTGCACTCCCGCCGAGAAAACCTGGCGCTCCCGCTCTTCGGCGTGATACCCCTTGATCACTCGCACTCCACCCAGCGATTCCGTCAAACGCCCGGTGACCTCCGCATTAATCTTGCCGCGCTCGCGAAAAATTGGGCGGATGGTCCCAAAAGCCTTGTTGAGCACGACTCCAAAGCAGAGGAGAGCCCCAAACGCCAGCAGGGTCATAGTGTGGCTGATGCGAAACAGCACTACCAGCGCCATCCCTGATGTTAGCAATCCACCGGCAAAATCCACCAACCCGGTGCCCAGCAAGTTGCGGACTCCTTCCACATCGCTCATGATGCGCGCCACGATCGTGCCGGTCTTGTTGGAATCGTAGAAGGCAACCGGCAGCCGCCCAATATGGTCTTGTACTTTTCTGCGCAGCTCGGCGATCAGGCGTTGCGCGGCTTTTGACAGCGACTGGGTAAGCGCATACGAAGTGGTCCCCTGAATCGCGGTTGCCGTCAGCACCAGCATGACCAACGGCTTCAGGAACTCAACATGATTTTTGAGAACGACGGTATCAATCAGGAAGCGCGTCGAATATGGCAGCACCAGTCCGGCGACTCGATTGATGACCATAAGCAGGAACCCGAACGCAAGCAGGCTGCGGCGGGGACGGACCAGTTCCCACACAAACGGAGCAATGGCCCGCAGCGTTTGCCGGCTGATTTTGGGTTTGCCTTTGGGCTTCGGCTCAGGACTCATTGCAATCTTAGACTCGCAATCAACGTGCTTTGCTTCATTTTCTCATGACGCCTCTCCACAAGGCAGAATTCCCTCTCACCTGCCGAGGCGGCTCTCTTCACTAGAGGGAGACGTGCGGACTACAAATTTATTGTGAAAACAATATTCCCTGGTGATCAAGGTCCTGCACAACGACAAAAGGCGGCCTCTGCAGCCGCCTTTTTATCTTGTACGTTATCCAATTAAATATCAGAACCGAATACTCGGCCCGAAGGTAGCGCGCAGATTATTATGCGCCCCATCGTGGAAATACATCATATCGCCCACTTCAGCGCGAATCCCGATCGGTCCGGCATATATTTCTACGCCACCGCCCGGATAGAACACGCCATTCACGTTGTCGTCGCGCAGGCCTTGTACAGAACTGGTAAACGTACCGAATGTTGCCGGACGATTATCCAGGCGGAAATTGACGAAACCACCCTTGAGCGTGCCAAAGGCGCGTATCCATTGCCCGCCTGTCTGGAATTTAGGGCCAAATAAGCCATGCAGGATGCGTATATTGGTGCGGCTGACGCCCGATGTTCCCGCACCGGTCCCGGTGCCACCGAGCGTAAATGACTCGTTGAAGCTGCGTGCGAAGTCATATGACATCTCTGCTTCAAGCTGCACCATGGGATGCACATTGAAAGAAACGCGTGCTCCCGCCCCAAGGTTGTTAATGTCTTGCGGTGATAGCCGAAAGTAATCGGCAAAGACACCGACCTCTCCATGATTTTGCGCAAAAGCGGCAGGAGCCAGGCATGCTCCTAACGCCAAAACTATAATAATTGCGATCTTATTCATTTCATGCTCCGTGAAAGAATTTCCTGCTCCCATTTTTAAAAACCCGTTGCGGGACCTGCCTAAGCAAGTCAAGAAAGGTTTAATGGGGACACAAAAATTGTGATGTTAATTTTGTTTTAAGGGTGGGCTGTTCCGCTGAAGGTTAGAGCAATCTTGTAAAAAAATCCACTAATTAAACGCTTTTAATGGCGCATCTTGACGCACCGGCCTCTACGGGCAGAAAGGGCCGCTCATAGCTTTTAAGATTCCGTGACGGCGCTCAGCATATTAAAAAACTCAGGAAACGATATGCGGGCCGCGTCGGCACCCAGGATACGGGTCTCTCCCTCGGCGCGCAGAGCGGCGATGCTGAACGCCATGGCGATGCGATGGTCGCCGTGCGAATCTATCTCTGCGCCGTGGAGCCGCTGATTTCCGGGAACACGTAAACCGTCGGCAAATTCCTCCACTTCGGCCCCCATGGCGCGCAGGCTTTGCGCAACGGTGGCGATGCGGTCCGATTCCTTCACCCGCAACTCGCCGGCATCGCGAATCTCTATTCCCTCCTGCGTATAAGGAGCGATGGCCGCGAGCACCGGCAGTTCGTCAATCAAAGCTGCTGACTGCCCGCCAGAGACAGTGGCTCCTTTCAGCCGGCCGGATTCAATCTTGAGTGAGCCGGAGAGCTCAGTGCCGGTTTCACTCAAATTGAGCATCCGCACGCGCGCTCCCAGGGCTGCAAGTACGTCGAGCAGCGCTGAGCGGGTTGGATTCAAGCCCACGTTTTCGAGCACCAGGTTGGACTCGGGAAACAGGGCGGCGGCGCACAGGAAGAATGCCGCGGAAGAAATATCCCCGGGAATGCTGGCCTGAATGGCGTGCAATTGTTGGCGTCCGCGAATGCTGGCGCGGTTCTTTTCCTGCTGCACTTCGGCCCCAAAAGCGCGCAGCGCCAGCTCACCATGATCGCGGGTGCGCACCGGCTCTTCGACGGTAGTTGTTCCCTCCGCCAGCAGACCGGCAAACAGCACTGATGTTTTGACCTGCGCGCTGGCAACCGGCGTCTTGTACTCAATGGCGCGCAATGCGCCATTCGCGCCGGTAATGTGCAAGGGCGGCCGCTCGCCTTCTGCCGATGAAAACTTCGCTCCCATCAAGGTCAGCGGACGAATTACGCGCGCCATGGGGCGGCGCGACAGTGACTCATCGCCCTGCATCTCGCAGGTGAAACCCTGCCCGGCAGCAATGCCGGCCAGCATGCGTATGGTCGAGCCCGAGTTCCCGCAATCCAGCGCTGTTTGTGGGGCCTTCAACTCCAGTCCGAGCCCTTCAATTTCAACTTTGCTGTTGGTCTTTGTAACTTTGCATCCCAGCGCCTGCATACAGCCCAGAGTGCTGGCGCAATCGGCGCCCGTGGAAAAGTTCTCCAGCACGGTTTTTCCCTTCGCCAGTCCGGCCAGCATGGCATAACGATGCGAGATGGATTTGTCGCCCGGAAAACGCACCAGGCCCTGGACATTTTTGGCTGGCCGCACGATCACACTATTTTGCTCGCTCATGATCTCCTTGATTGAGTCCTGTGTGGATATACGAATCGATAAAGCGTTGCTCCGCTTTTTTAAATATTTTCCTGCCGCTAGTGCAACTTTAGTCGCCAGGTTTCATTCCTACCAGCTAAGCAGGATTGAAAGGAAGACGGTTGTAACGGTTGTAACCAATACGCACCATCGGCCCCCCTCAGATCCCAGGAACAGGATATAAGCAACATGTTCAAACTATCTATCATACGTTTGTTTTTGACTTTTGTGGTGCTCGCCGGTTGCGCATTTGCCCAGGCGGGGTTCGATGAAACCGGCGATGGAGCAATGGCTGGTTCTCCCGGGCGATACCAGTCGCCCATGCCCTCGGGTAAATTTGTGCGCACTTGCACTCTCTCGGGTTTTGTCCGTGATTCCAATGGAAGGCCGGCCAAAGATGCGCGGATTGAGGTTCAAAACCGCGACAATGGGCAAATCGTCTCTTCCGGATACTCCAATCCCGGCGGCTCTTTTCAAATCTCAAATCTTCCCACCGGCAATTACGAGCTCGTCGTCACCTTAGGTCTTGCCGAATCGCGGCAGCCGGTGAGCCTGGAAGGCTCCGACCAGGAAATGATGGTCAACCTGCCGACTTACAACTCTGGCGCTAACACCGGTGGCAAAGACTCGGTTTCCGTAGCACAGTTGCGCGTACCCGAACGTGCCCGCAATGCCTTTCATAAGGCCCAGGAAGCTGCCCGCAAACAAAATGTTGCGGACGCGAACAAATACGTCGACGAAGCCCTGCAGGCTTATCCCCGTTACGCAGATGCAATGACCATGCGCGGCATTCTTAAGCTCGATGCAAATCATTACAACGAGGCCAGCCAGGACCTGGAACAGGCAATCCAGTTCGATCCAAATTATCCTCTCGCCTACATTGCCCTGGGCGCGACCTACAACCTGATGTCGCATTGGGATGACGCCCTGCGCGTGCTCAACCGCGGCACTACATTAAATCCCGATTCATGGCAGGCATATTTTGAGATGGGGAAATCGTTCCTGGGCAAGGCAGACTATCCGGCGGCTTTACAGCAGTTCAACAAGACACAACAGATTCAACCGCAATATGCGCTGGTTCATCTGGTGAAAGCTCATGCCTTGCTGGGCATGAAGGATTACGCCAATGCGACGACAGAGCTTGAAGCGTATCTCAAAGGCGAACCCAATGGCTCTCAATCGGCGCATGCCCGCGAAACATTAGATAAACTTCGCTCCGTAGCCTCGTATAATCCTGGACTTCAGCCAGTATCGGGACAACACTGAGAACGCAGACCTAAGTCCCTAAGCTGTTTCATGGGCTGGGCGCTGACTGCTGAATGCTTCTCAAATCTTATCCAGGAACCCACGCATGATTTGCACTGCCGCCTCTGGCTGCTCGAAAGGCATGTAGTGGCCGGCTGAGGGCACAGTAGCGAATTCACTGCCACAAATTTCACGATGCATTAATTCAGCATCGGCGACAGGCGTGAGAGTGTCTTCTTTTCCGGCCATAATCAGAGTAGGAATATTGATGGTCTTCAACGTAGGCACTGAATCTGGCCTGGCCGCCATACCGCGCAAAGCGGAACTGATGCCCGTGCTGGTCATGCGTGCCATCATTCGGCGGGCTTCGCCCACCCGGTCAGGACGATTGCGGCGCGTAGTCTCTCCTAGAAGTTTCAAGATCATGCCTTCGATATAGCCATCTGGCCCCGAGCGTTCGACTTCATCCGCCGCCTTCAGCCGGGTCTGGCGTCCTTCTTCTGTATCTGCCTGGGCACGGGTGTCGCATAAGATCAGTGCCTGCACCCGTTCGCGATGCTGCCGCCAAAATTCGAACAGGATATATCCGCCAATAGAAACCCCCGCAAAGCAGGCGCGCTGAATATGCTCTGCATCCAGAATGCGCAGCAGGTCGGCCGCATGCTTTTGCATGGTTGCCGGACCGTTGCCGGGTTGTGAGTCGCCGTGACAACGCAGGTCGGGCAGAATCAGCCGGTAGCGCCCTGCCAGTTGTGGCGCAATGGGATTCCAGAAGTCATGGTTGCTGGGAAAGGGATGCAGCAACACCAGCGGCAGCCCCTCGCCCTGCGTATCATAGAAAATTTCTGCGTCTTCCGAATGAATGTGCTGTGGCATACGGCTCCGAGAGCAACATTCTAAGCCGCGTCGGAACTTATGTGCTAGTTACAACAGAACCCGTTTGCGGCGAAGCAGTTTGCACCGCTTCTGCTTCTACTTCGGGCTCAGAGGGAATCACAATCCAGCACACAACATAGGCCAGTAATCCGGTGCCGCCGAAGATCGCGACCAGCAGCCACACCACACGGATGAGGGAAACATCCAGGTCGAAATATTCGGCAAAGGCCTGGGCAACACCGGCAATCTTGCGCCCAGAGTGCGGACGAATGAGCTTTTTTTGCGGTAGGTACATCCCGACACACTTACCGCAGGACACACATATATGGGCATCTTCCTGAATCGCCTTGCCGCAATAATTACAGTACATTTCCTTAATTCCTCCCTTTACACATATAAAACGTTTGGGAGCAGCAAAATGTTTCATGTGCGGGTATTTTTTTATTCGGCCCGGTAAGGGTTCTTGAGATATTTCCTTGCTGACTCCACCAGCTCAGAGTTACCATTTTCCGCAATTACATCCTGATACTTCTGCCGTGCCAGATCGCGTTTTTGCAGCAAATCGTACATTTCTCCAGCATTCAACACAGCGTGTGAGCGCAGGTCGGCATCCGGATGCGGCATGCTTAACACTGCCTCGTATGCCTCTGCCGCGCCTTCGATCTGGCGCTGGCCGCGGAGCGCGTCTCCCATGCCGTAATAGAGAAATTCCAGGTGAGGGTCGTGATATTGGTTTTTCTTCACATTTTCCAGAACTCGCTGGTACGCGGCAATCGAATCAGAACCGCGGCCGGCATCTTTCAGGATATTGGCCTCTTCCAATGCAAAAAGGAAATTCCCGGGGTACGCCTTGGCCAGCGAGCGCTGCACAGCCAATGCCTCGTCGTAGCGCTGCTCCCGGCGTAAAAAGAGCGCCAGCACGGTTTTGGCATCCACGCTGGCCTCGCCTCCTCCATCGGCTGCGGCATAAAGTAGCTTGATGCCCGTGGTTTTATTTCCACTCTCTCCCACGATGTGGGCGAGGACTCTTACTCCCCAGGGCAGGCTGCCGACGATGTAAGAGTGCATGCCTACAACCAGCTTGGCGTCGTTGTAATTAGAGTCCAACTCCAGCACTTTTTCGTGATCGTGGCGCGCGTCTTTGGCGCTGCCCAGCGCTGCAAACCATGATTTATCCACCAGCGCGGTGTAGGTGGATTGCATGCCATGGGTCACACCCCGGGCATAATAAGCGTCAGCATCTTCAGGATTTGCTTTGATTCTCGCATCCGCGAGCTTCAATGCGAGCTGCGCCAGCTCCTGGATTCGGGCTGCATTCTTCGCATCAGGATGAATTCGCTTGCGATTCAGGAAGCTGTTGTTGGAATAGAGTCCGGTATCGAGGGCGCCATTGCGATACAGTTCGCGAAAAAAAATTGCGGTGAGCAGATGGTTGGCTGCAAAAGGATCGTCAGGGTGCGCCTGCTCCACCAGCTCAAAATCATGGATGGCATCGTCGTAATCCAGTCGGTACTGCTGTTCGAAGGCGCTGCGGGTAAGCGCATCGTTCTCAGAGCTGACGTGCGCGATGACCCGCCGTGTCTCGCCACTTTGCCCTACGCCGGGAGTTACCAAAGCAGCAATAAGGAAAAGCAGTAGAAATACGGAGTTACTGCAACGCCATCGCCCAGCATGCGTGTAAGGTGTCATGGAAAGATCGTATGGGCAGTTTACCCGATGTTGCAGCAAAGCCCGAAAAGATAAAACCTAATTTCCATCTGGGGGAATTTATACAGCAATTCACGACTGGCAAGTTATGAAAAATTCTAATCAAACAAAGAAGAATTGTTACACGGAAGTTGAAGCGGCAGAGGCCCTCGGCATTTCGCTTCTTCATTTGCATGCCATTCTGGATGAGAACGTATTCAACGATGGCGTCCAGCGCCCTGCAAATGTGCTGCTGGAAGCCTCGGACCTGGTACTGCTGGAGTTTTGGTGCAACCTGACTCCCAACCCTAAGGTGGTCCGCATGCCCCGCCGTTTCAGGTAATTTGGGTAATTATTGCCTGCCGATAGGCTCCCGGCCTATCCCCGGCTAGCTAAGCCGTTGGTTTATCGAGACTTACTTACATCCCACTTTGGCCTCTCAGTTGCCTTATAAGAGGACACAAGCAAGGGAGGAACTTATGTCACAAGTATTGAGAAACCCGGGAGTGCGCGCGGAATTCTGGCGGCCTCCGGTAGAACAGCTCCATAAGACCGTCACCGATGCTACAACGGAATTGTGCGCTCGCTGTAATTCAGAATTTGTAATGGGTTCACGCTATTGCCATGTCTGCGGCACAGACCGCAACCCTCAGGCGCAGACCAGCCGCAAGCGCTGGCTCGAAACAGCAGCCCGCTTCCTGGATTTTAGCCGCATACGGCAGGCCCTCGGTTTGAATACAGCCGCCTTGGTGGCATTTGGCATTGGCATTTTCTGCATCCTGGCAACTTTGATGGTGGCCCTTGTTTACTCGGATGTAAAAAGCTTTTCTGATTGGCAGGCAATTCAATTGTGGCGCATCGAGTGGTTGCTGGCCACGGTCGCCGCTTTCGTCGCGGCCATCTTGCTCAAGAAAAATCAGAACGCATAAGCTTACAGGCTGACATAAAACGCAAGAAAAAACGCCGGCTCCATGGAGCCGGCGTTTTTTACCGTAGCGACGGGATTCCGCCACAGGTCGAGTGAGTTGCCCGGTCGTACCGGAGCATCTTGCCCTCACATTTGTGAAAAGCGCCAACTGATAATTGCTACTTTTTTCCTCAAGGCATCGAACTTATATTCTCCACCTGATATCCTTTTCCCGTGAAGGTCGCCACGATCTGCACTTGTGAACCGACGGTAATGTCATCGTTCAATTTGTTCTTCGCCGGATCGAAAGCAATATCATAGGTTTTATGGTCGCTCTGGTTATCCACTGCGATCAAACCCGTGCGCATGTCGAGATGTGTCACCTTCCCTGCGAAGGTGAACGTAGTTCCGGGAACAGCAAGTATTGAAACCTGCTGGGCCGCACCCCGATGCCCCGTTCCCGGCGAGAACCGCACCGCAACCAACGATCCTTCCCGAAGATCGTCCGCCGATCCCGCTGCATTATCTTGCTTCCTGACAACTGTCTGCGGCCCCACCGAGAAGCTGACCGGCTGAGCTGAAACCAGGTCATTGACCACGATGACGCCGCTACGGCGATCGTAGGAGAGCACTTGTCCGCTGGCATCGGTCGGCAGCAGTCGCGTGACTACGCGGATATTCCTGGCAAAGACGCGCGGGCCATCGAGCATCGTGTCTACGTAAACCCGGTCTCCTTTGTGAATATTGGCCTGGGTGGTCTCGGTTTCATCCCGATAAATGTGGGTGCGCTCGTCGAAAAAAACCTTGATCTTGCCGCCGCCGAACGGCTCGACCACGATGCGGTCGCCAATGGAATCGATTTTTCCCACCCGTCCGCCAACGAGTGTCACTTTACCCTTAGGCAGCGGTGGCACATCGAGCAGCGGATCGCCTGGATTGCTTTCCTGATTCGGCGCATCGGCATTGGGGACTGAGGAATTCTCATGGGATTCCGGGGCGCTGGAGTTTGGCGTCTTGGCAGCATCCGAGCTGTTCTTGGGGGCGCCGGTTGCTCCCGCGGGATTCTGCGCGACAGCTAGCTGAAGAGACAAAAATAGAGCTATTAACAATGCTTGGGGAACAAAATTCTTCATGAACGACGGGCTCCTCTCGTTAGGGGCGGCACGTAAAGAAATCGGCAGAGCCCAAAAGGCCTGCTTCAACTCTCGTTTGGATGCCGATTCTTAATGCAGAGTGGCATCCCCCGGCTCATGGGTTGGCTCTCGATCAAACAACCCCACAGCAATAACTACCTTCCAACTAAAAGCTGCTGCTCTGTCCGTCTTGGCAGCGAAACCGACCATGCGGGAACTGACAACTACTTTTCGCGTCAAACAACTTTTGTACGCAGCTCTTCTCTCCCTGCTGCTGCCGGCTGGGGCCGCGGCCGACTTTCGCATCAGTATTCCGAAACGCACCAAGGCCACGAAGGTACAGCAACTAAATCGCGACGGCGTGACCGCCGTTCAAAAACATAATTACGATGCGGCCAGAAAGCTTTTCTACAAGGCCTATCTTCTGGATCCCGATGATCCTTTCACGCTGAACAACCTGGGGTATATGGCGGAATTGGATGGCGACTCCGAACGCGCCCAGCGCTTCTATGACCTGGCGCAACAGCAAAACTCCGACGCTCGCATTGACCGCTCCGATTCTGAACGGGTTGTAGGCAAGACCGTGGCTGAGGTCGCCGGCCACGCCGAGCAGGGCAATATGCAGGTCAATCAGCTCAACGTACGGGCGTTGCAACTGTTGATGAAAGACCGCGCCCCTGAAGCTGACGTGGTTCTCACCCAGTCTCTGGCCCTTGATCCCAAGAACCCCTTCACCTTGAACAATCTTGGCTTTGCCAAGGAAAAAGAGGGCGAGTTGGAAGCGGCCCTGGGCTACTACAGCAAAGCCGCCGCATTGAATTCAAAAGATCCCATTATCGTGACGGTGCATCACGATTGGCGAGGACGTCCTATCAGCGAGGTTGCCGCCGATAATGCCGACAAGGTCCGCCTGCTCATGCGCCAGGAGCAAGGTGCGCGGGGCCTGGCCAAAGTAGCGCGCCTGAATCTGCAAGGGGTCTCCGCTCTGAATCGCAACGACAAACGCGCTGCCCGCGGATACTTTGAACAGGCGTATAAGCTCGATCCCACCGATGCCTTTACCCTGAACAATATGGGATACGTTTCTGAGATGGAAGGCGACCAGGAAAGCGCCCAATTTTTCTATGCCAAGGCCCAACAGGCAGATCACTCCAGCCGATTGGTGACCGTCTCCAATCGTGCCGAAGCCGAAGGACATAAAGTGGCCAGCGTGGCCGATACCAGCGAGACTCACGTTGAAAATAGGATGGAAGCCGCCATTCAGCAGCGCCGAACCCAGGGTGGAACTCCGACTTTGAAACGCCGGGGAGGAGCAGTAGAGGCCGCTCCACAACCTTCACAACCACACGACCAAAACCAATGGCAGCAGCAACCTTCACCCAATCAGAGCCAGCAGCAACAGGATCAGAACCCGCAGCAGCAAAACCTGCCGCAGAACGAACAACCACAAAATCAGGCCGCCCCACAATAAAATTACCTGCATATACCTCGGTTCGTTATCTGGACTGGTGATCTGGGTTGGTCTGCGACGAATCTAACTTGGTGCCTTTGTGGTTAGGCTAAGTGATTTGGGGGGTTGGATTGCTAAGTGCTGATTGCTAAATGACACGCTCGAAACTCGAAACTTGAAACTCGAAACTGCTTCAATGCTCTTTCAGGGCATGATGCAGGCTCTCTTGCTGCACCCGGGGGGTTTCTTCCAGCCGATACAGGTGATTCAGCGGCCCAAATCCCTTGCCTAACGGATGCGCATGGGCAATGGCTTTCTTCACAAATGCTTTGGATAAGACTACTGCATCACTCAACTGCTTCCCCAGCGCCAGATTCGCGGCCAGCGCCGTGGCGAAGGCGCACCCGGTCCCGTGGGTGGAGGTTGATTTTATCCGTTCTGAAGAAAACTCAACCTGCTCGCAGCCGTTTCCAATCCTCATGCTCAACAGATCGATGGCTTTCTCTCCCGGCATGCTGGCCATATCGCCGCCGGTCACCACCACGTTCTTCGCACCTAACTCATGAAGTTTGGCGGCGGCGGCCTTCATCTCAGCCAGATTGCTCACCCCAAGCCCGGTCAGGGCAATGGCTTCGTCAGCATTGGGGGTAATGACTGTTGAAAGCGGCAGCAGCTTTTGCCGGAGGACGTCAATGCCTTTCTTCTCCAGCAGGCTTGCCCCCGAGGAAGACTTGAAGATGGGATCAAGAACAATATTCTGAAAATTCCCTTTTTTCAGGACTTCCGCCACTGCCTCCACGACTTCGCCCGAGCCCAGCATTCCAATCCGCACTGCGGAAATCGAGAAGTCCTGTGCCAGCTCGCGTAGCGTGTCGCCCACCAGTTTGGCTGAAACTGCCTGCACCTGGGCCACTCCGGTGGTAGATTGCACGGTAAGAGCTGTGAGACAACTCACGCCATAGCAGCCATGAGCAGCCAGAGTTTTGATATCGGCCGTTACGCCCGCTCCCGACGAGGGGTCGTAACCGGCTATGCTGAGGACAACAGGCTGGGAGTTGGCCATTTTTCTTCAATCTAACGCAACGCCCGCAGAATGCAAGCAGAAAATGAGAAAGCGGTCAGCACTCAGCCCCCAAACAGGTATTTAGCACTTGGCATTTGGCATTTTGGCTTGGAGTGCAACCCCAAAAATGAGACACACGGTTAAGCAATGAGATATTGTGAGGAGGATCGTGATGAAGTCTCGACGAAGAAGACGACGGATCAGCAAAGAGTTCAAGATTTGCCGCGGTACGGCAGTTGACGAGCGGCAAGTGCGTGGCAGAGGGTGGCGTGGGCGTGCCAGGTGGATGCCTCGATGCTGCGCGGCTGGCGGGTGGGCATGGGAAAAAGATCTGGCCAAAGGCTAAGTGCGTTGGTTAGGGGCTGAGTGCTGACTGCTGAGTGCTCCTTAGAGATGCAGTCCATGCCCTTTAGTACCCCATCCAACTCCCCACTGTGTCAAAAACGCAACTCTTCATGTTGCACATTTGGTAACCCCAATTGACCACATCTCCTTTTTTTTCTTATAATTAAGGCAACTTAGTTCGTAGGGAGGATAACTAACTATCGATGAGGTGCTTTTGAATGAGACAACTACTGACCTACATGATGACGATTTTTTTATTCGTCGCCACCATGGAAGCAGCATCACCGGCCAGTTCTGAGTCGCAACCCCCAATAGAAATTACCAAGGCCACTTCCATAGAAACCGGGCCAACTGTGCCCCGTTTACCATATAAACCTAACTTAAAGCCAGCAAAACCCTATGCGATCGGCAGAGCATCCTGGTATGGCCGTCAGTTCCACGGTAGAACTACGGCCAGCGGCGAACCTTTTGACATGTTTACCCTGACCGCCGCCCACCGTACGCTGCCCCTTGGGAGCTGGGTCAAGGTCACCAATGTCCGCAATAATAAGTCTGTGATCGTCAGGATCAACGACCGCGGACCGGTGCCCCAATCCCGTATCATTGACCTCTCTTTTGAGGCTGCCACCCTCCTTGATTTAAGGGCCCGAGGGGTAGAAAAGGTCCGTCTGGACCTGCTAAAGCCAGAAGCCGTGGCTTACGCACTGAATCTGAACCAACTAAATTGATCTACGTCTCCCTAGGCTGGGACTAAGACAAAAACCAATGTCCCTCCCTCACGAACATTGATTGTGGCCTTGGACGTCTAACCGCGTCCGAGGCCACAAAATTGCTGTCGGGACAGGCAGGAAATCGGATTCCTCAGGCTTTCAGAACTTGGCGCCCCAGCAGAGCAGGTAGGATGGAAGAGCTTATCTTCCCTTTACTGCAACTTCAGCGATTCTGCGGCAAAGCCGTCGTCTTTGAGCACTCCGGTGGCGCTGATCTTCCAGTTGTCTTTCTTGTCGGTATCGGCGATGAGTTTTTTGGCAGTTTCGCTGGATTGCTTGTCCAGTTTAATGACCTTGTTATCGTCGGTCAGAATGGCATAGCCGCTTTTCGCGCACTCAGGCATCTGCAGGCAGCCTTTGGTGTGCTTGGCCGCAACGCCCCGCCCGGGATGGGATGCAAAATCGGCGGCGCAGGCCACATCCACCAGATAGCCGCTGATGGTCTGGGCCTTGGCCTCGTTTTTATCAGAATCCCCGGCGAAGGCCACTCCTGCCACCAAAGTCATTAACAGCATGATATTCATTAACTTCTTCATCGCTTTTCTCCTGAACATTGAAATAGAAGTAAGACCTTCTTGGGGGATTGCCTCTACACTACCGGAACTCAGGTCTGCTGACAACTGACAATCCCCGCTTCTCTCATGTAAACTGAATCTGCGGCGAGGCGAGCAGAGATTTTCCAGGATCCCTCCCGGCGGGCCATTCACGGCTGCATCCGCGCCCAAGTACCGCTGCCGCAAACCCTAAATTTGATCAGGAGATTAAGACATGGCAAAGATTGCCAAGACAGCCGACCGCAAGAAGGTCATGGATACCAGCAAGAGCACCGATTGTCCCAAGTGCGGCAAACCCACCCGCATCGTGAAGCGCATGAAAGACCGCGAACGCGGCACCTCGGGTGGAATTTTTATTTCCTGCTCCACCTGCGAATTCTTCGAAAAGCTGTAACTAGTTTCCCGGATGCCCGAACATCAAGGATAAAGCATGCCCGTGAAATTTAAGGGAGTAGACTTCATCGAGTTCGATTCCCTGCTCAGCGACGACGAGCGCCTGGTGCGCGACAACACCCGCAAGTTCATCGAAGAAAACCTGATCCCCATCATCGAGCAGTGCAACCGCGAAGGCCGCTTCCCACGCGAACTGGTGAAGCCCTTCGGCGAGCTTGGTTTCTTCGGGGCCAGCCTCAAGGGCTACGGCTGCGCCGGCATGAGCAACGTGGAGTACGGCCTGGTGATGCAGGAGCTGGAACGCGGCGACAGTGGCATCCGGTCTTTTGTGAGCGTGCAGTCGGCGCTGGTGATGTATCCAATCTACGCCTTCGGCAGCGAGGAGCAAAAACAGAAGTGGCTGCCCGCCCTGCAAAAGGGAGAAAAGATCGGATGCTTCGGGCTGACCGAGCCCGGCTTCGGCTCCAACCCCGGCGGCATGAAGACCCGCGCTAAAAAATCGGGCAACGAGTACATCCTCAACGGCGAAAAAATGTGGATCACCTCCGGCAGCATTGCCGATGTAGCCGTCATCTGGGCCAAGGTGGAAGATGAAGACGATAAGGTCCGCGGCTTCCTGGTCGAGACTAACCGTTCTGGCTTCAAAGCCACAGATGTCCACGGCAAATGGTCGCTGCGTGCATCAGTGACTTCAGGACTGGCGCTACAAGACGTGCATGTGCCCGCATCGAGCCTGCTGCCCGCTTCGGGCGGATTGAAGTCTCCGCTCATGTGCCTGAACCAGGCGCGGTATGGAATCTCCTGGGGCGCAATCGGCGCGGCCATGGCTTGCTATGACGCCGCCTTGCAATATTCCCAGGTCCGTAAGCAGTTCCGCGATCAGCCCATTGCCTCTCATCAGTTAGTCCAGGAAAAATTGGTCTGGATGATCAGCGAGATCACCAAAGCCCAGCTTCTGGCGTTACAAGTTGGCCGCTTGAAAGACGCCGAGAAAGTCCAGCACCAGCACATATCCATGGCCAAACGAAACAACGTCTGGATGGCCCTGGAGTGCGCCCGCATGGCCCGCGACATCCTCGGAGCCAACGGCATCACCGATGACTACCCGGTAATGCGCCACATGATGAACCTTGAATCAGTCAAGACCTATGAGGGCACGCATGATATTCACGCCCTGATCATCGGCGGAAATATCACTGGCTCGGATGCTTTCTGATTTCTGATTCTTTTTATCGTCACCCGACCCGCGTCGGCCCGCAAGCTGTCCCAGCACACAACCAACAATACCGCTCAGGATTGCGCCTGTAATATTACCCTCCAGCCGCTGTGCAAGGCTTAGCGCAATTTCAGAGTTACTGTATCCCGCAGCGCCGGGACTTGAGGCCGCGCGGCTTCCCCCAGGAGAATGTGGGCGGGACGGGAGCAAATCACCGGGTTGGATCGGTTGGGGGGTGGGGGTATTACTTGAAGTAGTCGAAGCAGTGGTAAGCGATTCACAATCAATCAGATAGGAAAATGGCGGAGCAATTGGGAAGTAGTTCTGCAGTTCTAGTTCTCGGACCAAGGGAAGCTAGCGTGAGCTGGTGTGGCGAGCAGGTTGTTGCTTTCCGGCCCAGTCGAGAGACGACACCGTTTGAAGGGGGGTGGGGGTTACTAAGTAACGTCTGAGCGGATCGCTGTTCAAGAGGGGAGGGGGTATTACTCGAGTAATGAATCCGGCAGCGGCAGAAATACCTTTATCGTCCGTCCTGGAGCCAGGGAGGCGAGGGATGGAGTTTTCAAAGACCGCGGGGCCGGCGCCCAAATCGATCATGCCAAGCAATTGCTCCGAAGGGCAAGGATTTGATATCAGAGTTCAATTTTGGCGGAGTCGGCCCGGTGGATGCTTCCCTAGCGACTTCGAATATGTGGTGACTTGCGCGGCAGCAGGATACAGCTAGTGTGGAACTGTTCTAGATTCCGACTGACCTTATCCGGCTGAAAACCGACTCAAAAAAAAATCTCCAATGTTTCTCCTGAAACTGACACTTCCTATGAGAGGGATTGATGCGTTCAGGCCTGTCGCGAGAATCGCGGATGGAAAGCCGCGCGTTGTTCCTCCCCACACAACAGAATTTTGAAAACCAAAGTCAGGCAGAGGAGAAGGCTATGATCAGGAGAAAACAACCAACGTCGCCGTCCATAATCCGTTTACGAATTCCCGTCGTCGTGCTTTTCAGCATCCTGGTTTCCCTTGTGGGTGTAGCCCTTGGCCAAAGCGGCACGGGCTACCCTGCTTTTTCAAGCATGAGCGGCGGGGTCAATCTCGCTAACTTAAATGTTCACTATCAGTTCCCGATCGTTAACAAGCCTGGCCGTGGGCTGTCATTTCACTCGGCTCTTAACTATGACACTGCGACCTATGGCCCCGGCCTGAGCCATACTCCGAAATTCGGTTGGGACACGCAGGGCGGCAGCCTGGGATTCGTGGGCTACTCTGCAGTTGTTTGTCCCACCAAGTCGAGTGCAACCAATTATACGAACTGGTTTTATACTGACGGCAACGGGACACCACATCCCTTCGATAGCGCCACGACCAAAATGATTGTCAGCACCGATCCGAGCTGCGGTCCATCCACAGCCAGGGCGATGGCTGCCGATCAGACGGGGTACTCGATCTCGATAAGCAGTACACCGGCGGTGACCTCGCTCAAAGACAGCGCGGGCGACACCTTGGTTGTTCCCCTGCAAAGCTCATATGGGGCAGCGAGCATCACCGACCGCAATGGAAATGTGATTTCAACGGACGGCACAAATTTCACAGATACGCTTGGCGTCAAAGTTCTTTCGGTTTCAAGTTCATTCGTTGGCGCCGACAATAGCATTTTGGCGTCACAGACCTTCACCTATAACACCACGGTGGGGAATGCATCCGTAGTCGTCACGTACAAGACCTACGGAATGCGAACCGCTTTTCAATGTCCCGGGCAACAAGAGGCTTCAGGCGGCGCAACTCTGGTGGATAGCATTACTTATGCCGACGGCAGCAAGTATTCCTTTCAATACGAGCCCAGCCCCGGAATTCCCTACCCAAACTGGATAACAGGACGCCTGACAAGCATCACTTTACCAACTGGAGGGGTGGTTTCCTATAGCTATCCGGGCCCCAACAGCGGTGTCTTTTGTTCGGACGATTCGACGGCCCAGATGACCACAACAACTTCCGACGGTACGTGGAACTATGTGCGCTCAGGCACCGGGTCTTCCTTCACAACGACAGTTACCGATCCGCAGGGGGACCAGACGGTTTACACCTTCCAGAACGGCATTGAGACCCAAAGACAAATCTACCAGGGGAATGCCAGCGGAGGCACGCCTTTGCGGACCGTTACCAGCTGTTACAACGGGAATGACAGCGACTGCGTCCACCAGCCGGTTAACACCCCTATTACCCGGCAGGATATCTACTCGGCGCTGCCGACGGGCTTAACTCTGAGAAGAGATACCTTCCTCGACGGAACAACCGGCGCGACGAATGAAGTGGACGAATATGACTGGGGAACTCCGGGCCCTCTCCTGCGCAAGACAGTGTATGCATACCTACCCGATCCCGGCAATAACATTCTCAATCTTCCTTTCAGTGTGAGCGTTATCGACGTACCAAGTGGGCAGACGATAAGTCGGACATACTACGGTTACGACGAGACCCCCGTTACCAGTACGTCGGGCCTGCCTCAACACAACACGGTTTCCCACGCGCGCAGCAATTTGACTTCTGTTCAGCGCTCGCTGAACACGACAGGTACACTGCAGACCACTAGAAGCACCTATGACGATGCGGGCAACGTGCTCAGCCTGACCACTCCGCTCGGCTACACGCTCGGATATACAACGAGTTTCACCTATGGAAACAACGGCGCATATGTTACGCAGGTGAATCTGCCTGATACCTCTTCGCCCAATCAGACGCACCACCAGACCTCTGCCACCTACGATACCAATAGCGGGCTTCTGCTCAGCTCTACGGACCAGAACGGTCAACCCACCTCGTACTCCTATGACAATATGTTGCGTCAGATCCTCGTTAGCTACCCTGACGGTGGGCAGACAAAAACAAACTACTACTCTCCCAATTCGACCAGCGTACAGCAATCGATCGACGGCTCGCGTTGGACATGGTTCGGGTCCTTAACAGATGCCTACGGACGGCCATCACGAACGACCGTGGGCAACGACGAGGGTGGCTTTGACCAGCAAGACGTTTGCTACAACTCCCTGGGACAGGTAGCTTTCAAGTCTTACCCTTATCAAGGCAGCGGATGGCAGACTCCACAAGTCTGCTCTGGCGCGGGTGACAGTTACGCTTACGATGGATTGGGACATGTTCTCGGCATTACCCATTCCGATGGCAGCGCAATCAGCTACACATATGCAGGCAGAGCAACTCAGGTCGCCGATGAAGGTAACGGCAGCACGAGCGTCACGCGCATAACGCAGTCCGACGGCCTGGGAAGGTTAACTGCGGTCTGCGAAGTTTCTGGCGCCTCCCAGTTCGGGAACGGCGGCGCACCTGGGGCTTGTAACCTCGACATCTCCGCCACCGGCTTTCTCACGAACTATAATTACAGCTATGACAGCACGGGTAACCTGATTACAACCGTCAACCAGGGCAGTTTGTTTCCCCGAACCTTTGTTCATGACAGCCTGGGAGAATTGATCGCAGAGACGGAACCAGAGTGGATCGGGACTGCCCCGCCATTCGGGAACTACCCGGCCACCTACGGGCCTTCGAGCACCACCTACAGCTACGATGCGGACGGTGATCTGATTACGAGGGTACGACCGAAACCGAATCAAAGCGATCCCACGATCACCACCACGACCCACTATGTATACGATGCGTTGCACCGGCTCACGCTCCGGTGGTATGGCGATAACACCACGCCGAATGCCTATTTCAACTATGACGAGGCCTCTCCGGCGGGTTTGTTCAATGCAACGAATCCTATTGGCCGTCTGACCTCGGAGCGCAACAATTCGGGAACCTCGAGCGCCCTGAGCTACGATCCCATGGGCCGGGTCATCAGCGAATGGCAGTGCCCGGCCGGATGCGCCCAACAATCCGCCTACCGGCAGCAAAGCTACTCCTATGATCTGGGTGGGGACATGATCAACAGCAGCTCAGCAGCGTCTACGTGGAACTACGGATACAACATCGCAGGCCGGCCAGTCAGCGTAACCAGCACTCCGTCGGACTTAGCTCATCCGGGCACGTTGCTTTCAAACGTTCACTACAACGCTTTTGGCGAGCAAATCTCAACGCAAATGGGGAACTTCACACCCACGACGGGATTGGCGGAATCCGATGGTTACGATGCCCGCGGAAGGCTCAACTATATTTTCACCTCGGTCAATACAGCTGCGGGCAATGTGGGAATGCTGGGGAGCAGCTACGGACTTGCGCCCAACGGCGCTCTCACGTCTTTGGGCGACGGAGCCAGTTTGAATTGGGCATTTACCTACGACGATTTCAACCGGCTCCAGACCACGAATAATCCTTTATCAGCAGCCTACAGTTACAAATATGACCGCTATGGAAATCGCTGGCAGCAGAATGGCGCGAACTCGTGGAACCAGACCTTTGACCAGAACAATCATATTGTTGGATGGAGTTACGACGCGGTCGGCAATCTGCTCAGCGACGGTCTTCACTCCTATACCTACGACGGTGAAGGCCGCATGTTAACCGTGGACGGAGGCTCGAGCAATGGCGGAACGACGTATGTCTACGATGCTGACCAGCGCCGTGTGGCCCGCATGACCGGCTCATCATTGCCGCGTTATTTCCTTTACGATCTTTCAGATCGCGACGTTGAGGAGTACGACTCCGCGGTTGATCATAGACATGAGACCTACGTCGGCGGACGGCATCTGGCCACATACGTCGATGCGCCCGCCAACGGAAGTTTAACGATCGGCGGCAACCTGCAAAGCACAGTTGTTGGGGCTTACAGCGGCGCCTCAGGCACGGGCAGCGTCAGCATCAGTGGCGCGGACCGCAAGGTTCTTGTCCAGCCGGGTGGTCAACGTTGTATTCCCCACAGCGGGTGCTTTTATGTACCACCCGTGTATGGCTATGACTCCGGTACGGTGACGATTACTATCAACGGGTCTGCTTATTCCGTCAACTACGGGCAAGGTGATACCAGTCTCAGCGTTGTGCAGAACCTGTCGAACGCAATCAACGGGGGAAATCTTGTAACAGCAACTCCATCGGGAGGAGCATCTAGTGCAACGATATCACTGGCCGCCACTTCGATGGGAGCCTCAACCAACTACTCGCTTTCTTTCGTAGCCACATCTAACAGCAGTTTTGGGCCATCATTCACAACCAATGCAGGGCCATCTCTCACCGGTGGACGGGATGCCAATCCTGGCACCGTTGTCTGGGATTCAGGCACGATGACGGTCACTGTGGGCTCAGGCTCCTCGACTTTTACTGCCAGTGCCCCATTCGCCCAAAACGGGAACAACAGCCCGGCGCTTGTGGCCTCGGCCCTGGCAGGCAATGGTCCTACTGGATTGAATCGGCCGGGTTCAACGGTTACCGCAACGGTTGCAGGTGCGACCATTTCCATCGTAGGACTGAACGGCGCCACCAATATACCTGTGACCACTTCCTTAAGTTGGAACAACAGCTATTTTGGCGCTCCGTCCTTTAGCGATTGTCCCGGGATGGGAAGTAACTGCTCCAGTTCGCTTTCGCGAGGCAAGGTCTACTTCAGCTCTCTGGACCGCATTCACGATGAGCGCGTGCGTACCACCCAGGATGGTTCAGGTGTAGACTCGTGCCTGAGCCTGCCTTTCGGCGATGCCCTGACTTGTTGGGGCAACCAGCCATTCCAGGCCGGTCCGCTTTATTTGGCCGATACCGAACGCGATTCCGAATCTGGTCTCGATCATATGGGGTTCCGGCAATACGCCAGCATCGAGGGCCGGTTCACCTCACCCGATCCTCTGGACGGCAGTATGGATTCCAGCGATCCACAATCCCTGAACCGGTATGTGTACGCACACAATAACCCTCTGAACTTCACCGACCCATCAGGACTGCTGGGACCACCGGATGGACCACCCCCGTCATGGTGGGACCCGCCACGAGAGCTTTGGGATCAGCTATACCCGGGATTCCACCCCGAGATGCCAGAGCCCTATCGCGTTCCTTCCTGGTTGGGCGGCGACTTTGGCGTCCCGCGGAGTAATTCAATCTTTGACAGTGGCACCGGTTTGCCTGACTGGCTCACTCTACAAGGTCCCGGCCTGCTGTCAATATTCTTTCCGCAGGCTCAAGGTTGTGAGTTTGGGCCCTGCGACATGGGTGCTCCGGACTTGGGCTTCCAGAGCGGCCACAAACCCGACAACCTTTACTTGGCCCCTGACGACCCCTGCGGCCCCAATCACCAGGACCTTGGGCCCTGTTTTGACGAGTACTTTGGTTGGGCCCCTGTCATCGCAAACGGTCTCATGCTTGAGTTGGACGCCGTCGACTGCAAACTTACAGAGGCGGCCGAAACAAAAACAGGGAGAGTAATACTTATAGGAGGAGGTATTACGTTGGCAATTGCCGGTCAGGAAGAACTTGCCTTGGCTGCCGGAGCATATGAGTTACATGCCGTGGTCAACGATATTAGCGGCAAGTGCAAATTGGTCGAGCAGCAACTCAAAGAGTACTCCCCAAAACGTTAGTTCGAAAATTGATCTAAAAGCGTGCCCCGGCCTAGCTTGCTAGGCTGGGACTTTTTCTCGATTGGATGAAACCGAGATCTTTGGCTCGTTTGCGGGAGCGAGCCAAGGATTTCAAAAATAGGTAGCCTGGTCTAGCACATCGAAGAGCGACAGAATCAACAGGTAATGGCAGCCTGTAGCCAACGGCTCCTCTTGTTGTGTCTTGAGAAGTTTAAGAACTTCATTTGAAAAGAGCTGTAATGCCCCCAATCACTGAATTCATGCAACGGCACTACCGCCACTTCAACGCGGCAGCAATGCTGGATGCGCCAAGGGGTTACATCGAACTGCTGAAAAAAGGCGGCAAGATGTTCGTCACCATTGCCGGAGCGATGGCTAACTCGAAACTGGAAACCCGAAACTGTTTTTAGTACCCGGTGAGGCAATTTCAATACCCTTTTTGTTTATCCACAACGTTGCGCAAGGGCTCTCCGGCCAGGTAGCGGCGCAGATTGTCTGCGATGAGAGCATAGTGGCGCTCCCACAGGTTTCTTGCCAGGGCGGCGGTGTGCGGCGTGATCAGAAGATTTGGCAGCGACCAGAGAGGAGACTCGGCCGGCAGGGGCTCCGTGGAAAAAACATCAAGGGCAGCGCCGCCAATCTGCTTTTTCTGCAGGCACTCCAAAAGCGCACTTTCATCAATCAGCGCGCCCCGGCTCACGTTGAGCAGGTAAGCATCTGATTTCATTTTGGAGAGACGCTCGCGATTGAAAATAGTCTGCGTGCTCGAGGTAGTGGGAAGCGCAAGGAGCACGAAGTCGGCCAGGGGAAGCAGGCGGTCAAGGTCGTCCATGGAATGCACTTCGTCGGCGCCCTCCGCTCCTTTTTGCACGTTTTCGCGGATGACGATGATCTTCATACCGAACGCCTTGGCGCGCGGAATCACCTCGCCGCCAATGCTGCCTGCGCCCAGTAGAAGCAAAGTTGCATCGGCAAGGTCGCGCGGCATGGGAGACTCCTCACACATTGCGCCTTGCCCCCAGGTACGCTGCTGCTGATAGCGAAAGGCCGAAGGCAGCCGTTTGGCCAGTGCCAGCATGAGCGCCAGGGAATGCTCGGCAACGCCGCGCCCGTGAATAGTGCGCCCGTTGGTGAGTATGACGTCGCTGGCGATGATCTCTGGCAGCATGAATTGCTGGACGCCAGTCGACGGTGAATGGATCCAGCGCAGCTTCTTTGCCTGCTGGAACTGCTCTGCCCGCAAAGATGTCCCGATGAAAATTTCTACGCTCAGGATTTCTTCCAGCACGCGGTCGTAATCGAGAAGCTGGACAACTTCTACACTGGGGAAATCGGCGCCCAGGCGGTCGCCAACCCAGGTGGGAGTGTTCCACAACGGGAAGCGGTGAGGATGGACTAAGAGCAGTTTCAAGTTTCGAGTTTCCAGTTTCGAGTATTTTCCGCCGCGGATGGACGCGGATTTACGCGGATCTTTCAAATCTCTCCTAAAGGTCGGGAATTTGCTCAGGTTTTTAACACTCTTAAGTCATTCCCTGTCATATCTTTAGGCTCATCAATTTCAAGCATCGCCAGCATTGTTGGCGAGATGTCGCGTAGGGCCCCATCGGGGCGCAAGGAATACTGTTTGGCGTTCTCGCTCACCAGGATCAACGGCACCGGATTCGTCGTGTGGGCGGTGTGGGGGCCGCCGGTGACCGGGTCAACCATCAATTCGGCGTTGCCGTGATCGGCGGTGATGAGCATGGCGCCTCCGCGCTGGCGCAACGCGGTGTGGATACGCCCCAGGCATCCGTCAACCGTTTCCACTGCCTTGACTGTAGGTTCCAGTTTGCCGGAGTGGCCGACCATGTCTGCATTGGCGAAGTTCACGATGATGACATCAAAGGTCGCATCGCGGATTCCCTTCACCACAGCATCGGCGATTCCCGAGGCGCTCATCTCAGGCTTGAGGTCATAGGTCGCGACCTTTTGCGAGGGGACAAGCACGCGATCTTCGCCGGCAAAGGGCTGTTCCACTCCGCCATTGAAGAAATACGTGACATGCGCATACTTTTCCGTCTCGGCCACACGCAGGTTGCGCATGCCCAGATTGCCCATAACGTTGGCCAGAATGTTGGTCAGCGACTCGGGAGGAACCACCATCGGCAAAGCAAATTTTTTGTCGTACTCGGTCATGCAGATGTACTTGAGATTTTTAGGAACGCGGCCGCGAGGGATGGCCTCATCAAGCGCTTCAGCATCGGGCAGGTCGCGGCCCGCTTCTTTGTTGATGCCGCTTTCGCGGGCGAGACAGCGGGCGATCTGGCGGGCACGGTCGGCGCGGAAGTTAAAGCTGATGCAAACATCTTCATCGCGAATGGCTCCCACGGGTTCACAGCGATCATCGATACAAACGAAGGGCACGATGAACTCATCGGTCGTGTCTTTGTTATAAGAATCCTTAATTCCCTGCACCGGATACGAGTAGCGGCCGCCGTCGCCGCGGCCTTCCACCATGGCGGCAAAGGCTTTCTCCTGGCGCTCCCAGCGCCGGTCGCGGTCCATGGCGTAATAGCGGCCGCTCACGCTGGCCACCTTGCCGATGCTGAATTCGCGCATCTTCTGCTGCAGTTGCTGCATGTAGCCGGCGCCGCCGGTGGGCATGGTGTCGCGGCCATCCATGAAGGCATGGATGAAAAGGCGTTCCACGCTGTTCTCTTTGGCCATCCGCAGCAAGGCATAGAGATGGTTCTGGTGAGAGTGCACACCGCCATCGGAGAGCAATCCAAAGATATGCAACCGGCGGCCGCCACCGCGGGCATGTGTGATGGCATCGAGAAGAACGGGATTGCGGAAGAAGTCCCCGTTCTCGATCATGACATCAATCTTGGAGATATCCATGGAGACGACGCGGCCGGCGCCAATGTTGAGATGGCCGACCTCGCTGTTGCCCATTTGCCCATTGGGCAGGCCAACGTAAGGCCCGCTGGTATGGATGAGGGTGTTGGGGTAATCGAGCAGAAGCTGGTCATAGTTAGGCTTGCGCGCCAGGGCGATGGCGTTGGCCCTGGTCTCAGCACGAAAGCCCCAGCCGTCAAGAATGATGAGCACGAGTGGTTTGGGTCGGGTTGGCATGGAAATTGAGATTGTAAATTAATTCACCGAGAGAGAAAAATTGAGTCATTGAGTCATCGGATCATTGAGTCATTTAACTTAAGTTTTCATTGTCTAAGCCGCGATCAACGGGATGGCGACCAGCACCGCCAGCGTCCCGAGTGTCTGGATGCGGTTCATGCGTTCTTTCAAAATCGAGCGTGCCAGGATCACCGTGATCACCGGATAGAGCGACGAAAGCACGGCGGTGACATCGAGCCGTCCAAGCTGCGCAGCCAGCATGAAGAGGGCGTTGCCTGCAGTATCGAGAGCTCCGGTGAGCATAGCAAGCGGCAAAAGCCTGGGAGCGGGCAGCGGGAATTGCCGCACAAAAAGGCAAAACACCAGCATGAGCAAGGCTGAGGCCAGACGCGCTACACACAAAGGCCAGAGCACGGCAGTGGCACTGGCCAGTTTCATGCAGGTCAGAAATCCTCCGAAGCCCACGCCGGCGAGTACGGCGAGACCAATGCCGGCCGGGGACTCATGAACAACTTCCGGGTTAGAGACCAGCGCGATGCCAACGATCGCAAGGAGGAAACCGATGAGCTGAAGCTTGCCAGGCCTGCCTTGCAGCACAATTCCAACCACGACCGGAATCGCCGCCGTGATGACGGCGGCCAGGGGAGCGTTGATCCCCATTTTGCCGATTGCGAGTGCGCGGTAGAAGGCAGCGAGGCCAATGCTGCCGAGCAGACCACCGGCGACAGCCCACAATAGGGAATGGCGGGAAGGCATGGCTTCATGCTTGATCAGGATCAATGCCAGCACCATGAGAAAACCGGTGGTGTGCGCGGCGACGACCAATCCGAAGACGCCAGTGCGCTTGGCGGTAATGCCGCCGGCAAAATCTGCAGCGCCCCAGGAGGCGGCGGAGGCGAGGCTGAGACCCACAGAAGCAAATCCCGTTTGAGCCAAACCTATGCTCCCGATGCGGAAGCAAGATCGCCGTTGTAATTCAGGGCAGCCAGTCCGGGGAAGCGGGCAGTATCCCCTAACTCTTCTTCAATGCGCAGCAACTGGTTGTATTTGGCGACGCGGTCGGTGCGTGAGGCCGAGCCGGTCTTGATTTGTCCGGTGCCCGCGCCGACGGCGAGGTCGGCAATAAAAGTATCTTCGGTTTCGCCGGAGCGGTGCGAGGCGATGGAGGTGTATCCGTTGCGGCGAGCCATCTCGATGGCATCCAGGGTCTCGCTTACGGTGCCGATCTGGTTGACTTTGATCAAGATGGAATTGGCCACGTCTTCTTCAATGCCGCGGACCAGGCGTTCGGTGTTGGTGACAAACAAATCGTCGCCCACGAGCTGGATTTTCTCGCCGATTTCCTCGGTCAGCAGCTTCCACCCATCCCAATCGTCTTCGGCAAGACCGTCTTCAATGGAAACGATAGGATACTTGTTCGCCCAATCGGACCAATAACGAACCATCTGCTCTGAGGTGTGTTCGCTCTTATCGGACTTCTTGAAAATATATTTGCCGTCTTTGAAGAACTCACTGGCCGCTGGATCGAGCGCAATCGCAACCTGGCTGCCGGGGGCGAACCCGGCCGCTTGAATCGCTTCTACCACCAACTCAATCGCTTCCACATTCGACTTCACCGAAGGCGCAAAACCGCCTTCGTCGCCCACGCCGGTGTTGTATCCGCGCTTCTTGAGCACGCCCTTCAGAGTGTGAAAAATCTCGGCGCCCCAGCGCAGGGCCTCGGAAAAAGACTTTGCGCCCACAGGCATCACCATGAACTCCTGAAAATCAACGTTGTTGTCGGCATGGGCGCCTCCGTTGAGAATGTTCATCATGGGAACCGGCAAAGTGCGCGCGTTGACGCCGCCAATATAGCGATAAAGCGGCACTCCCAGGGATGTAGCCGAGGCGCGGGCCGCCGCCATGGAGACCGCCAGCAGGGCGTTGGCGCCAAGGCGAGCTTTGTTCTCGGTGCTATCAAGCTCGATCATGGCTTGATCAAGCGCGCGCTGGTCTGTGGCATCGAAGCCGCCGAGCGCCGAGGAAATCTCAGTCTCAATATTTTCCACCGCCTTGCGGACACCTTTGCCCAGATAGCGTTTCTTATCGTTGTCGCGCAACTCAACCGCTTCGTGTTCGCCGGTGGAGGCTCCGCTAGGAACGGCAGCGCGGCCCAGGGTCCCATCGCTGAGACGGACTTCTGCTTCTACAGTGGGATTGCCGCGCGAATCCAGAATCTCGCGGCCATGAATGCTGATGATTGAAGTTGCCATTTTTTAGTCCTTAGTACTGAATGAAAATTTTCTGTGGATGAAACTAATTATTATAAAGCAGAGGGTTAGCAATCAGCACTCAGCATTCAGCCCCTACGCAAGCATTCAGCGTTTGCGATTTAGCTTTTATACCTCTTAAGTCTTGGCGGAAGCCCTGGGTGCGATTAGAAATCGATTTGAGCCCCGAAGGAGCGGCGCCTTTGGGGGAGATTTGGATATGACTTGAAAGCAACAGGCCTTCAAGGTACCAACACGACTTTGCCGAACTGGTGGCTGCTTTCCAAATATCCATGGGCGGCGCGGGCTTCTTTCAGCGGAAACGTGCGGTCGAGCACTGGCTTCAGTTTTCCGCTGAAGATGTGGCGCAGCACTTCGTGCAGCTCGCCCATGGTTCCCATATAGGAACCCAGGAAAGAAAGCTGGCGGGCAAAGAGAAAACGGATATCGAATTTTGCTTCGACTCCGGTAGTGGCGCCGCAGGTAACCAGCTTGCCTCCCGGCTTCATAGATTTCATGCTCTCCATCCAGGTGGCTGATCCTACGTGCTCGAAAACAATATCCACTCCGGCGCGGCCGGTAATCTTTTTTACTTCTTCTGAAATGCTCTGCTTGTAATGATTGACACCGAAGTCTGCCCCCAGTTGGAAGCCTTTGGCCAGCTTCTGTTCATCTCCCGCTGTGGTAATTACGGTGGCGTTGAAGAGCTTGGCAATCTGGATGGCGGCGCTGCCTACCCCCGAACTTGCCGCCAGTACCAGAACGGTATCGCCGGGCTTGATGGCACACCGGCCCACTAGCATGTGCCATGCGGTGGTAAAAACCAGGGGGACGCTGGCGACCTGCTCGAAGGTAAGCTGTGCGCTCTCGGGAATCGGAACCACGCTGATGCGCGGCACGGCAATGTATTCGCAGTTACCGCCGTCATTGGCATAACCCAGCACGCTGAAGTCAGGGCAAAAATTCTGGCGTCCGCTGACGCATTCGACGCAGTGGCAGCAGAAGGTCATAGGCGCCAGCAAGACTCGCTCGCCAACCTTCAGATCGGTCACGTATTCGCCCAACTCGGCGACCTCGCCGGCAATATCGCTGCCATTGATGTGCGGGAGCTTGATGCCGGGCAGCCCTTTCCGGATAAAGAGATCAAGATGGTTGAGGGCGCAGGCCTTCACCCGAATCAGCACGTGATCTTTGCGAAGCTGCGGGTCAGGGATGTCCTCGTATTGCAGGACCTCGGGTCCGCCAAATTGATGGAAGCGGATAGCTTTCATCTTGCTCCTAAGAGAAAACGACATTATAGAGCAGGCGGATAGCAATCAGCATTCAGCAATCAGCACTCAGCCCCTGAAGGCCAATTAAGGGAACAGCATTGGAGACGTAGCAAGCTACGTCTCTACGAATACGCGTCGCAGGTGGTTTCATTGGATGAGGCATGCTTTCGGTGCTTCCCTTTTCGGCGATACAATGAGAGCGTGACCGATATTTACGAAGAAATCGTCAAGCTTCGGCGCGAGGGGCGCAAAGCCGCGCTGGCCACCATCATCAACGTGCGCGGCTCGATTCCCTCTTTCCAGTCGGCCAAGATGCTGGTGCGGGATGACGGTTCCATCATGGGCACGGTCGGAGGCGGTTGCGTTGAAGCTGAGGTCTGGCAGGCGGCGCGCGAGGTCATCGAGAAAGAGCGGCCGACCACGCTGACGTTCAATCTGAATCACGATCCCAAATACGATACCGGCCTGGTATGCGGAGGCACGCTGGAGATTTATGTAGAGCCGGTGCTGCCGGTGGCGCTGCTCTATCTGTTTGGCGCCGGACATGTGGCAGTAAATGTTTACAAGATCGCCCTGCAGGCTGGATTTGACGTAATCGTGGCTGACGACCGCGAGTCTTATGCCAACCGCGAGCGCTTTCCTGAAGCCCGTGAAGTTCACGCACAGGACTTCGAAAAAGTCTGCGCCGAGCTTACCCCCAACGAGGGCGACTTCATGGTCATCGCCACGCGCGGGCACCGTGACGACATGCGCGTGCTGCGCTGGGCGGTGGAGACGCCGGTTCGCTACCTGGGGATGATCGGCTCACAGCGCAAGTGGATTGCAATTTTCGATGAGCTGGAGCGCGAGGGCATAACCCGCGAAAAGCTTGATCGGGTGCACTCTCCCATAGGCCTGGATATCGGCGCCATCACCCCGGAAGAGATTGCTGTGGCCATCGTGGCCGAGATGATTGCGGTACGCCGGCATGCGGAAGCGGGGGTTAAGCGCAAACGTGTTGAGCGCAAGGTGATTGGAACATAGCTCCCAGGCTCTCAGCTCCAAGCTCCAAGGCAAAACAACTGCTTACCGCGGATTTCGCAGATCACGCGGATGGGGCAAGATGCCTACATGACAGCCGGCGGGACGCCGGCGCTACTCAGCGGGCACCTGGTCTGATAATCTTCTAAATCATGGCACGCTCACCGAATTTTGCCGGCCTTATACTGGCGGCGGGGGATTCCGCGCGCATGGGCCGCGACAAGGCGCTTCTGCCCTGGCAGGGTAAGACCTTTCTGGGAGCGGCCATAGATTCGCTGGCTCCTTATACGGAGTTGGTCATCGTTGTGGGCGGCCGAAACTCCGAGTCGCTGAAGTCCATTGTTTATGCCGCGGGAGCCTACCTGGTGGTGAATCCCTACCCGGAAAAGGGCCAGTTCAGTTCACTGCAGATCGGCTTGAATGAGGTGCTGAATCACGGCCGCGATGCCGCCATCATAACTTTGGTGGACCGGCCCCCGGCGCAGCCGCAAACTGTGGAGGCCCTGCGCGATAGATTCCTGGAGGTTTGCCAGCCGTCGCGGTGGGCCGTGGTGCCGGAATTTAACGGGAATCACGGACATCCCATCGTTATTGGCCGCGAGATGATCGAAGCATTCCTGAAGGCCCCCGCCAGCACGACCGCGCGTGAGGTAATGCATTCACTGCAGCCGATGATTGACTATTTTCCCGTAAATGACGCGGCCGTGACCGCCAATATCAATACCCCTGAGGAATATGAACAATTCAAGCACTAAGAGCGCGCCTATCGTTTCCCTTCCTGAAAAAGCGGCACGGTTTGTAGATTCTGTTGTGGCCCTGCGCCCGGCGGTCGCCGTCTTTGACTGCGACGACACGCTATGGAGGGGCGATTCAGGAAAAGGCTTCATGGATTGGGAGATTGAAAACAAACTCATCTCCGATGAGGTGGCTTCGTGGGGACGCGCCCGCTACGCCGAATATGTAGAGGGCAAAGTGGACGAGGAAGCGATGTGCGGCGAGATGGTGGCCTGGCATAAGGGGCTGAAGGTGAGCGAACTGGAAGATGCCGGCGAGCGCTACGTTGTGGAAAGAATTTCGAAACGAGTTTTCCCCGAAATGCAGGAAGTGGTGGCACGGCTGCTCAGCCAGGGCTGTGACATCTGGGCAGTTTCTTCAACCAATGAGTGGGTGATCCGCGCCGGGGTAAAGCGCTATGGCATCCGCGCCGATCATGTGCTGGCAGTGAGCCTCGAGAGTCAAAATGGAATTGCAACCGGCAAGCTGATTCGCGTGCCGACCGGCGAAGGCAAAGCGGTCGCCGTGCGTGAGTTCATCGGCGAGAAGGTGGACATGGTCTTCGGCAACTCCATTCATGATGCCGCCATGCTGGAGCTGGCTCGAAAGCCGTATGCCATTAATCCCAATCCCGATTTGCGGCAGATCGCGCAGCAGCGCGGATGGACGATTTACGAGCCGGATTGAGGAGCACTCAGCATTCGGCAGTCAGTATTCGGCCCCTACGCCGTATTCAATGATTTCCAGCGTTCATTCCCCTGGCAGTTCAACAGCAATACTAGGGCGTTGCCGCACGCAGCATATATCCTGGCTGCCGCATTTATGATTTTCAAACATGCGCCGGATGCGGCGGGGCACCTCGACGCCGTAAACGTCCATGGAATGACGTTCCGATTCGCTGAGTTCGAAGTAGAGTTTGCACACCGAGCACTGCCATCCCATGATGTACTTTTCCAGCAGATGATGTGGTTTCAGGTTTCGCGTGTTTTGTTGCTGAACATTGGAATCTACGAAGCGGCTTTCCATAAGAGTTCTCCGGGGAGGGCCTTTTGGACCCACCCAATATAATGCCGAGCCGCTACGATGCACCAACCTCTTTGGTACAGATCCCATTCTGGCAATGGGCATGACCCGGCAGGAAAGTGGACTAGCACTGTCGTACCGTCCCACAAATCACAATGCTAGCTTTTGATGCCCGTAAGCGCTGCACGAAGCGTGTCAACCGCCAGGGTGGCGGCGTGGCTCGATTCAGGATTCAATCCGCCAAGTCCAGCCGAGAGGTCTTCTTTGCTGATTTCTTTTGCGTAAACGATGGTCTGGTTCGTGATCATCTCGGTCAGCAGCGAACCACAGGCGATGGAGGCGACGCATCCTTTAGCCCGGAAACGGGCTTCAGTAATGTTGCCATGATTGATGATCAGCGTGAGGCGCAGCACATCACCACAGACTGGATTTTCCAGTTGCGCGGAAGCGGTGGGTGAAGGCAGATCGCCGGCATTACGGGGATGTTCGAAGTGATCAAGGAGTTGGGGCGGATACATAGGTGCTAAGCTTTATCTCAGGGGCTAAACTGGTCGCTCCCGCAATACTTGTATGCATTCTAATTACATTCCGCGGCGGGTGGTATCGCTGCAACCCAGCGCCACAGTCACGCTGCAGCGGATCGGCTTGCTCGACCGGGTTGTGGCTTGCACGAAATGGTGCGCCGATGCGTGTCCGCAAGTCGCCGAGCAGGCGCATACCATCGTTGCCGATTCGTGGACGGCAAAATCGGCCGAGATTCTGGCCGCACGTCCTGACCTGGTAATTGCCTCAGTCCCTTATCAGGCCGAAGCGGTGGGCGAGATCCTGAAAGCGGGCATCATGTTCCTGGGATTGGCGCCGCACTCGCTTCACGATATCTACACCGACATCGCCGCCATTGCTCGCATCATGGGAGAGGAAGAACGCGGAGAAAAGGTCATCGATGAGATGCAAGCGGAGATTGAGCGGGTCAGGCGCACAGCCGGGGATGGCTGTGATACGCCAGTCCCGCGACCCATTGTGTTCTGCGAGGAGTGGGGCAAGCCCATCATCCATTCACAACCCTGGGTAGCGGAGCTGGTGGAAGCAGCGGGCGGCAAATTCCTCGGTAAGGCGGGAAGCAAGACCGATGCGCAGTCCGTCAGCGCGGGCCATCCAGATGTCATGGTCATGGCCTGGTGCGGCGCTGGAGACCGTGTACCCTTGGAAAAAATTGTCGAACAGCGCGGTTGGCAGGGGTTGCCGGCTGTGCGTGAGCGGCGCGTCTTCTGCATACCTGATGAGTTTCTCAACACGCCGGCTCCCACACTGCTCGAAGGACTGCACGCGCTGGCGGCAATTGTTCATCCCGAACTCTTCCCTGCTCACCCCAGGGTAAAGCAGATTGAGGGATTGAGGGATTGAATCATTGAGTCATTGAGTCATCGGGTCATTGAGTCATTGAGTAACTGCGTAATTGTGTAACGGGTAATTTGAAATAGCGGTTGCTGTTCTTAAATTATGCAATTACCAATTACACAATTGCCCAATTCTTAAATGACTCAATGGCCCGATGACTCAATGATTCAATGACCCAATGACTCAATCGCCCCCTGTTACACTCACAATATGCATCTCGCAAGCCTATGGGCGCGCCTGGCGGAGACCGCACAATGAAAGAGGTAGTGGCGGCGCTGATTGTGGAAGGTGGAGCTGCGAGCGAGGCAGGCAGGGCCAGGCTGCTGATTTGCCAACGTACAAAACACCAGTCCCTGCCGCTGAAGTGGGAGTTCCCAGGAGGCAAGATCGAACCCGGAGAGCAGCCACCAGAAGCCCTGCGCCGCGAACTGGACGAAGAGCTGGGAATACAGGCAAAAATCGAGCAGGAAGTTGCCCGCATCCGGCATACGTACCAGAACGGGAACGTAGTTGATCTACGCTTTTACCGGGTGCGCGAATATGAAGGTTCGCTGGTCAACCGGATTTTCCGCGATATTCGCTGGGTAGAACTCAAGGAGTTGCCAAGCTACGATTTTCTCGACGCCGATGTGGAGCTGGTGGAAGACCTGGCGAGTGGGAAGCTGGTGCTGGATTAATTCATTGAATCATCGGCTCATTGAATCATTGGGTAACTGTGTAATTGTGTAATCGGGTAATTTGAAGTCTCTGATGGCAACCATTGTTCTTAAATTACGCAATTATCTGTTCTTAAATTACGCAATTACCCGATTACGCAATTACCCAATTGTTAAATGACTCAATGACTCAATGACCCGATGACTCAATTCCGCTATTTCTTAACGTTTCGCAGAATATTAATCACAACGTCGGCGGTGATGATGCCGATAAGCTCTCCGTTGTCATCCACCACAGGCAGGCTGTGCAGGTTGTATTTATCGAACAGTTCGGCGACCTCGTCTTCGCTGGTCTCCAAATGGCACGAGATCACCTCAGGCGCGGCAATTTCTTTCAGCGGGGTGGTTGGCTTGGCCATGGCGATATTGACCAGTGGCACGGCGCCTGTCAGCTTGTTCTGCTCATCTACCAGATAAAACGAACTCAGGGTTTCCCTGCTGCCTTCGAAGGTATAAAGCGCCTGGATGGCGTCGGCAACCGTGGCCCGAGGGGCAAACGAGAGGAAGCTGGTGGTCATGCGCCCGGCAGCGGTGTGCTCGGCATGTTCCAGCAGCTCTTCGACGGTTTCTCGCTCTTCCGGTCCCATTTCCTCCAGAATTTCTTCCGAGGTTTCATGCGGCAGATCGGCAAGCAGGTCGGCGGCAGCGCTGGGGTCCATCTCTTCGACAATGTCAGCGGCGCGGTCGTAATCCAGCGACTCCAGGATCGAAGCTTGCAGCTTCGGATCGACTTCTTCCAGGGCCCCGGCCGCCACTTCTTCGTTGAGAGTTTCAAAAACAGCCTCGCGCTCGGCCGGAGCCAGATCTTCCAGAATGTCGGCAATGTCGGCTGGATGGAGCTTGGAGAGCCGCGAGTGCTCGATGCGCAGCTTGACCCGGCGGGCCGGGTCGGTCTCGATGAGGTCCACGAACTCCCATGGGATGATGCGGGGTGGAACCTTTTCCAGCAAAGAACGCAATGCCGTCCAGGGCAATCCTTTAAGCAGACGGCGCACAGCGCCGCGGGCTCCGACGTCGACTCCGGTGATTTTCAGGGCTATGTGATGGTTGACGGAGACCGGCTCCAATTCAACATCGTTGACGCGCACGACCTTGCGTCCGTGGACATCAATGATCTGCTGGTCGAGCAGGTCGCGCTCCAGAAGAAAATATCCCTCTGCGCCGTTCCCGGAAAATGCCTGCCAGCCACTGGAGGCCAGTGAAGAACGCACGGCGCGGCCTTCGAGGGCCTGCAGGGCGTCACGCAGCAGCAGGCGGTCTCCGTTGCTGGTGCGCACAACCACGCCCGCAATGCGGGTTCGGTCTTCCTGGGGAGCGATGGCCAGCTCGCGCACACGTCCGGCAACCGCGCCCGAAGGGTCTACCACGGGCGCGCCCAGCAGTTCAGTGAGCGCAACATTGGCCATAATTTGAGGATACCCTTGGTTCGAGACTACGGGGAGCTATTCCAGAATACCGTGGAGCAATATAAACAGACCAGCTATTTTCTATGAAGAAGGTGGGTACTTTAGTAATGGAATTGATTCGGGTGATTGAGCCATTGAGTCATCGGGTCATTGAATCATTGGTAATTGTGTAATCGGGTAATTTGCAATGTTTGGCCGTTGTTATTGTTCTTAAAAATTGCACAATTACCCTATTACGCACTTACCCAATTGCAAGTGACTCAATGACCCAATGACCCAATAATTCAATCTTTTTTCTCCACCACCAGCTCTCCATTTTCGATGCGGATGCTTTGCACGAAATCCGGCAGTTTGAGCTTCTCGCGGTTTTCGGGCTCAGCAAGTTTTTTCTGAAGAGCATCGTTTACCAGTGAAATCGGGATGGTAAGGTCGCCTACTTTAAAATTGGTGGGCTCGAAGGTTGCGTAGCCATCATTACTGCCTAGACGGCCAGAGATGGTGATGTAAACGTCCTTGCCATGAACGTTCACGATGGCTTGCCCGGTAAATTCGTTGCCATGAAAATCAACATCCACATTACGAATGGGGGCATCGTCGGCGACCTGGGAATCGGGAGCAAGCTCCGGGGACTTTGGCTGACCGGCGCCATTCGAAGCAGCAACGGGAACTGGCCCGGCAATCTGCCGGTTGATGCCGGCGGTTATCTCGTCAGAGGTGAAATGCGCCTTTGCGCCTTCGCTGCCAGGCGGGGAAAGGACCAATTGATCCCACTTCTGTTCGTAAGATTGGGCCTGCTGTTTGGCGTCTTCTCTGGACATGGGGAGCGATGGGCGAGGAGGCTTCCCCAGCATCATAAAAATCACCACGAAAGCCACTACCAGCACCACCCAGCGAAAAATCTTGTAAAAACTCACGAAAAAGTTGGGTTTGCCGGCCATGAGGTGCATTCTAATGCAAGTTTTTGAGGGGGAATACTTTAAAATAGATACTCAGCGTTGACATTTGCTAGTTCGACAGGCAAACTGTCGCCTTCCGCTGCTTTGCAGGATGTAACAGGTTCTAACGGGTTCTAGAGTCATACAGATTGCCGGTCCAACTTAAGGTTGACAGCAAACGTGAAAATAGCCGGAAACCGGGTTTCGTACACGCTGGATTCCACACTGGAAAGCGTGAATCGTGCGGAACAGACTGCCGAAGGGATGGCGGCCAAGGCGGGATTCTCTGAAGACGACCGGCATCGCATCTCTATGGCGGTGCGCGAGGCGGCGGTGAACGCCGTGCTGCACGGGAATGCCTACGATCCGAGCAAGAAGGTGCGGGTTTCGTTCGAGAACACGGGAGAGGCGCTGGTCATCACCATTGCCGATGAGGGCCCGGGATTGTGTGAGGATGATGTTCCCAATCCGCTGGCGCCTGAGAATTTGCTGAAACAATCGGGGCGTGGTATTTTCCTCATCCGTTCCTTTATGGATCAGGTGCAGTTTCGCACCCTGGCGCCCGGCACAGAAATTACTTTAATCAAGCTTGTCCCCGGCAATTCCGGGGAACACACGGAGGAAGCAAAGTGACTATGAAGTCCAGTACCCGGCAGGTGGATGGCGTGACAGTTGTAGACCTGAGCGGAAGAATCACGCTCGGCGAAGGCAGCGTCGTGCTGCGCGATACGGTGCGCGATTTGATCGCGCATGGGGATAAGAAGATTCTCCTGAACCTCGGAGACGTCACCTACATCGACAGTTCGGGGATCGGCGAACTGGTGAGCGCCTTTACCACCGTTCGCAATCAGGGCGGCGAGTTGAAGCTGCTCAAACTTACCAAGAAGGTCCATGACCTGCTGCAAATCACCAAACTTTACACCGTCTTCGACGTCAGGGACGACGAGGCCCAGGCCATCAGTTCATTCAAGAAATAATTGTCCCATTGCGTCATCGGGTCATTGAATCATTGATTGCAATGACCCAATGATTCACTGACTCAATGACCCAATCATGCGTATCACCCGCCTAGACCGCTCCCAGGTTGACGCCGAATCGCAGGCCGTCTATGACGATTTCATGCGCGAGCGCGGCAACGTGCCCAACATGTTCCGCAGCGTGGCCCACCGCCCCGAGATCATGCGCACCATGGTGGCGCACTTCCGCGCCGTCATGAATACGGGCACGGTACCCAAGAAGCTGAAGGAATTGGTCATCCTGCGGACCACCCAGCTCAACCGCTGCGAGTATTGACTGGCCTCGCATACCGTCTTGGCAAGACGGCTGGGCTGGAGCGACGATCAGATTACCAATCTCGCCGAGTTCGAGAAGCGGACTGATTTTTCGGATGCTGAGAAGGCCGCTTTGCGCCTGGCCGAACGCATGACCCTGGACGCGCACAAAGTAGACGAAGATTTGTGGAAACAATTGCGGCAACATTTCAATGAGGGCGAAGTTGTGGAGCTGTGCGCCGCCATCGGACTGTTTAACTACTTCAATCGCTTTAATGATGCGTTGAGGATGGAACCAACAAAATAAGATTGGGTCATTGAGTCATCGGATCATTGGGGCATTGGCGTGCCGGTTGAGCCAATATTTATTCAACCAAGTTTGACCAAAATTCAATATGTTTGATTTCACAGCCGTGCCGAACACCCCTGAAATATTGTCCAGGTCCGCGAAAGTAATAGCTGAACTCATTCTCAAAATAATCAAACAAATCAGTGCCATAGTAGATGATGTCGGTTTGATGAACGGAAAAAACCGGGTTACCGGGTTCATTCGGACGATCGGGTATGTAACGGTGACTTGCGATTGGAATTAAGGTCGGAGCGTTTTTAACGGCTTCCCGCGCGATATTAAAGGCTACATTGAGAGATGCCGGACGTTCACCCCATTCGGCCCGCCAGAAGACATTGTTTTCTATATCGAAACACATTCCCTCAAGAGGCCATCCCAAACGGTCACGAATTCTTTCTTTTTCAGTGTGCCGCCAATTTATGAAGCCGTTTGAGACAGGCAGGGCAAACATTAAGAAGTCCCTTAAATCAGGCGGGAACCGAAAAGAGTATTCTTCCTCGATGTTTTGAATCTCTCTGGCAGTAAGCGCGGGGGTAAAGCTAACCCCAGCTTTTTCCAGCACGTTCTTGTAATATTCAAGCTTTGCGGTTTCCATGACGAGCCCGCCTCTATACCAATCCTTTGCGTAACTCTTCCAGCGGGTACTTGGTTCCCCGCCAGGTCACGCCTCCGTTCCACAGGGTCACGCAGGCGGAGCGCAGCATGGCATAGATCAACAGCACAGCTCCGATGGGATGCGTCAGGACATAAAGGGGCGATATAGGAGCGCGGAACGACATGCCCAGATAAAAACAGAAGATCGATCCCAGGGCCAGCACAAAACCTAGCTTGCTCCAGCCGGGAGCGAAGACAGCGCCGACGTAGGGCAAGAGCAAAACAAAAATCAGGCCGGCAACACTGAGCAGCGCCCGCCACCATTGAAATTGGGAAAAGGCAAAGAAGTTCTTGGTCACATTACGAACGAAGCCCAGTGCCCCGGTCACCCAATGGATCCTGAGAAGACCCGGGCTAAAGGCGCAGCGCTGGAAGAATCCGTTCTGCTTGACCAGCTTGCCTAGTTTCATGTCTTCGATCACCTCCATGCGCAACGCTTTGAAGGTCCCGATGCGTTCATAGACAGAGCGGCGGATCATGTTAAATACCCCACCGCCCATGTACTCGCGGGAAGCAGGATCGGCGACTTTCCAGGGGCGATATTGCAGGATGAAGAATGTTGAGAACAGGGCAAGCATCATGCGCTCGCCGGGGTTACGCATCTCCATATCGGGAATCAAAGTCAGGTGATCGGTCAGCAAAGCCTCGGCATAAGCAACGGCGCGGCGTAGAGCATCCGGGCGGTAGATCACGTCGGCATCGGTGAACAGCAGCCAATCACCGCTGGCCTCTTGCGCTGCCTTCCACATGGCGTGCGGCTTGCCCAGCCAGCCTGGTGGAAGCTCCGCGATATGAATGACGTGTAGTTTGCCGTTAGAAGCCGACGCGATGCTGTCCATGATTTTGCCGGTGCGGTCGGTCGAGCGGTCGTTGACCGCGATGATTTCGTAGTCGGCGTAATCAAGCTGGAGCAGTGAAACTAATCCAGCTTCGATATTTGCCTCTTCGTTCAACGCGGGAACAATGATGCTGACCTTGGGCTGAGGTGTTTTCAGGTCCCATTGCGGCTGGCTGATGTCATCCACCTGCCGCATGCCAAAGGCAGTTTCCACCAGGCGCAACAGCCATATCCCGCCGAGAATGCAGCCGGCGGTCCAGTAAAACCAGTGGGCATAGAACGGCTGCAGGTTCATATCGATTTTGTTCCGCTGAAGTCTGCTTTGGCGGCAATCGCCTCTTCGGTTATGGGCACCGAAGGTGCGAAGCGCGTCCCATAAAACAGAATCACACCCGAGAACAAGCAGGCCACCATGGCGGGGACAAATGCAATTGATAACGAGCTATGGTCGGAGATGAATCCCATCAACGGCGGCGAGGGAACGTCACCAAGGATGTGGATGATAAACAAGTTTAGCGCCAGTGCCGTAGAGCGGATGGGAGCAGCCACTGAGTTCACTACAGCGGCGTTCAGCGGGCCTGTATTAGCCAGCAGGAAGAAAACCGCGAGCAGCATGGCGGGATACATAAGCGCTCCGGCACGAAAAATTGCCACCGCCATAAAGGGAATAGCCAGCAGCATACTCCAGGCTGAAACGTGATAATAGGCCGCTTTGTTCCGGCGCAGCAACCAATCCGCCAGCCAGCCGCCGGCCAGCGTAGCTACAACGCCGTCAAAGAGCGTAATCTCGCCGAAGACGCGGTTTGCATCCGATAGCGGAATGCTGCGCACCCGTGACAAAAACGTAGGCATCCAGACGGCCAGTCCGCCAATTGCGAAGATATACATTGCCTGCCCGAGAGAAGCAGTCCAGTATGCCGGATTGCGCGTCAAGCCCAGCAGGGTGGCGCGTTCAGGCGTGGCGAAGAGGCGGTCGGCGTGGCCGCGTTGCGGTTCAGGAATCAGCATTATCATCAGGGCAAGCAGAAACCCAGGCAGGGCGGCAACGTAAAAAGGCGAACGCCAGCCGTGGAGAGGGCCGAGATATCCTCCTAACACGTACCCTGCGGCGCTGCCGGCGGGAAGCGCTGAATTCAAAATGGCGAGCATGCGCCCGCGCTGGTGCTCGGGAAAGAGATCGGAGACCAGCGAGGGCGCAATGACAACAAAGCTGCCTTCCCCAATGCCGACGATAGTGTGCCGCACCAGCAGCGATTGATAATCATGGGTCACAGCAGTCAGTAGAGTGGCGCCGCTCCACACCATGGCTCCGGCAGCCACCAGCCATTTTCGAGGGTAACGATCAGCCAGCACGCCAATCACCGGCGAGGTAAGCATGTAACAGAAAAAGAAGACACTGGTCAGCCATCCCATATCGGCGTCGCTGCGGTGAAACTCCTTTTGAATCAGGGGCTGCACCGCAGAGAGCACAGAGCGGTCGACGTAATTGAAAAAATTCAGTCCTGTCAGGACGGCCAAAGCGATAGCGGGATAAATTTTGCCGGCTGATTTCATGATGTGTCAGGTCTTATGTGATTTGCCTCAGAATCTAAAGCCAGTGCTCTCTTAATTGCACGGTTAAAAAGCTGTGTCCCTCCGAAAAGATTTCGTTCTTTACTACTTCTTCGGCCGGGGATAACGCGCTTCGATCGTGGTGCCAATGCCGCCGCGCGGCCGGAATTCCCCGGTTACCACCGCCCAGACAGGCTGGACGGCGCGAACCACGTCATCGAGTACGCGGTTGACGATGTTTTCCTGGAAGATACCCAGATTGCGGTAGGTGAGAAGGTATTCTTTCAGCGATTTCAATTCAAGACAGAGCTTGCCGGGCATGTAGCGGATCTTCAGCACGCCAAAGTCGGGCAGGCCGGTTTTAGGACACACCGAGGTAAACTCGGGAACATCGACGATGATTTCGTAGCCCGAAAACTGGTTCGGCCAGGTTTCTATGTCGGGGAACTCTGCGTCAAGTCCGGCGGCGGCGTGCTCCGGCGTGTAACGGGGCGCTTTGGGCATGTAGGTATTGTAGCGTGTAGCTCTTAGGTATCGGCTTTCGGCTCTTTCCTATAAATTTATGGGACGAAATGCAGACTGGGGCATCTATTACAAATAGCAAACGAACACGCCAATATGGCGTGTATTTGCCTGAAGGGAAAGGCTGTTGGGCAGGCAAGCAGGAAATGTAAAGCTGCGTCAGATATACTAAATTGTTTTCCCCTCAACATGCCCGGAATGGTAATGGCATGAACTTTGGAAGAACAAAGGAACGGTTATTGAGTAAGCGAATTTGGACCATTATTGCCGGGATTGTGATCGCTGTTGTGGTGTTCGCCGCATTCATGACGACCTCCAAGGGAGACGTCCCTGTACGCAGCGAACTCGCCAAACGTGAGAGCATCACCGTCAATATCCAGACCAACGGCAAAATCGAGCCGATTCAGAATTTCGAAGCGCATGCTCCCGCGGCGACTACGGTAAAAAAGCTGATGGTCAATGAAGGCGACGTGGTGAAAAAAGGAGAGCTCCTGTTGCAGCTTGACGATGCCGCAGCACGCGCCCAGGCAGCCACGGCAGCGGCACAGATGCGCGCCGCCGACGCCGAAGTAGCTTCGGTAAAGGGCGGGGGTACGCACGAAGAAGTGCTGACCACGCAGACAAGCCTGGTCAAAGCCAAAGGTGATCTGGATGCGGCGCAACGCACCTTGGACGCAACCAAGCGCCTGGAGCAGAGCGGCTCGGCCTCTGCGGCTGAAGTTTCCGCCGCCGAGAACCGCTTTCAAAGCGCGCAAGCAGAGGTGAATCTGCTGCAGCAAAAACTCAAAGGACGCTATTCCCCGCCGGAAGTAGAGCGTGTTTTTGCGCAAAAGACAGAAGCGCAGGCGGCGTATGCTGCGGCCCAGGATATATTGCAAAACTCCAATATCCGCGCCCCGCAGGATGGCATCGTGTATTCGCTGCCGGTGCGCCAGGGGCAATACGTGAATCCAGGCGACCTGCTGCTGCAGGTGGCGAACCTTCAGAAGGTTCAAGTACGCGGATTTGTGGATGAGCCCGATATCGGACGCCTGCAAAAAGGACAAAAGGTCTCCATCACCTGGGACGCGATTCCCGGCCGGGTCTGGGAAGGCACGCTGACCCGGGTGCCGACGACGGTGATCCTGCGCATCACCCGCTCTGTAGGCGAGATCACCTGCGAGGTGGATAACGGCGACGGCAAGCTGCTGCCCAATATCAACGTGAATGTGACCATCCTGACGGCCCACGAGGACAACGCGCTTACCGTCTCCCGTGAGGCCATGCATCAGGAGGACCACGTGCACTTTGTGTATCAAATTGTGAACGGCAAATTGAAACGCATGAACGTGGAAACTGCGGTCTTCAACCTCACCCGCATCCAGGTGGTGAAAGGATTAGACGATGGCGCCGAAGTGGCCCTGGGCGCAATGAATGGCACGCCGCTGCAGCCCGGAGCCACAGTCCACGTGGTACAACGCAGTAACTGATTTACTTGTCTTTTCTAAACGAATGAAAACTATTTTATTGTTTGCTGCTCTTTTCATAACAGCTTCCAACGCTTATGCCGCTGACGCCAATCTGCGTCAAATGCTGGCCGACGGCCAGGCCAATGAAGCTTTGGCGGCCTTGAAGGCGAAAACCGAGTCTTCCCCGAAAGATGCCGAGGCTTTTCACCAGCTCGCGCATGCCTACTATGTAATGGAGCGCTGGGACGACGCCATTGCCGCCGAACAACAGGCGGTAAACCTGGCGCCCAATAACAGCGAATACCATCTCATTCTGGGTTGTGCCTATGGCGAAAAGGCGGATTCAATTTCCAAATTCGCATTTTTTACCGCCGTGCATTTGGCCCATGTAACCCGCGCGGAATTCGAAAAGGCGGTGGAGCTCGATGGCAACAATGTCGAGGCCCGCCGTGACCTGGCCGAATATTACGCGCAAGCGCCGGGCTTTTTTGGTCTTGGCGGCAGCAAGGAAAAGGCCCGCGCCCAGGCCGAAAAAATAAAGGACATTGATGCCGTGTCCTATCACTGGATCAGGGCCCGCACCGCGGAAGAGGACAAAAAGAACGATGTGGCAGAGGCAGAATATGGCGCCGCCCTCGTGGCCTCCTCCAACCCGGCGAAAGATTGGCTGGAGTTTGCCTCCTACTATCGCCACAAAAAGCGCTTCCCTGAAATGGAAACTGCCATCAACAAAGCGGTATCGCTCGACAACCAGAAGCCGAGCTACGTATTGTTCGACGCCGCCTCGCAGCTACTGCGCGCCGGCCGCAACTTCCCTCTGGCGACTACCCTGGCGCGTAAATATATCGCCGAAGAAAGGCATGCCGATGAAGCGCCTGTCTTTCAGGCGCATTTCCTTCTAGGACAGCTTCTCGAGAAACAGGGCGACAAAAAAGCAGCGGCTGAGGAATACCAAATCGCTCTCTCCCAGGCCAGCGATTTCAAGCGCGCCCAGGACGCCTTAAAGAATTTGCAGGAGTAGTTCCCATCTCCCAATTTTTGGGACGAACGACCCACGCGCCTTCTCATTTCAACTGCGCTGAAACGTCTCTATAATAATCCCCCCTGTTCACAGCCGGCAGGGGCTGTATCACACGATTCTTGTTATACTTCCAGATTCCTTGATTCCAACTTTTACAAGGTGATGGGGATGCGAATCACATTGCGCTCTTTTAATTGCTTTCTGGCTGTCTTAACCATCTTTGCTGCAGTCAGCTCAAAGGCTGCTGAGCCGCTGCCGTTCCACCGGGCTATTGATCTGGCCTTGCGTCACAGCACTACCATGGCCATTGCCACGGCCGACCAGGCGAGGGCGCACGCGGCTGTGCAAGCAGGGCGTAACCTGTTTCTGCCGCGTGTAGATTTCGGCTCGGGCGCGGCCTTCACGTACGGATTTCCGCTGAGCATCGAAGGCTCCGCGCCCACCATCTTCAACGTCACCACCCAGCAGTATCTCTTCAATCCCGCCCAACACGAGTTCCTGCGCTCTTACACCAGCGACTGGCATGCCACAACTCATCTCTCAGACGACAAGAAAAACCAGGTAATCCTGGAAACGGCCACCGATTACGTCGAGCTGGATACTGTGACCTCGATGTTGAGCATTTTGCAGCAGCAGGACGAAGCGGCGCAACGCGCCGAACAGGTGGTCAGCGAACGGGTCAACCAGGGCGTTGACAGCCAGGTTGAGCTGACCAGGGCCAAACTGGCCAGCGCGCATGTGCGCATGAAAGCCGCGCAGGCACAAACCACGGCCGACCTGCTGCGCGAGCGGCTGTCGCAGCTTACGGGATTGCCGGTGGCAGAGATCCAAACTGCAACCGAATCGATTCCCAAGCTGCCGGAAGTCCATCAGGAAGATGACCTGATGGCGAAAGCGGTGGAATACAGTCCCGCAATCAAGGCGGCAAATAATCAGGCGATAGCGAAAGGCTTTACCGCCAAGGGCGAACATAAGCAGCTTTATCCCAGCATCGACCTCGCCGGCCAGTACGGCTACTTTGCTAAATTCAATAACTTCCAGGATTTTTTCAAGAAGTTTCAAACTAACAATGCCGTCTATGGTGTCGTGATTCGCATTCCCGTCTTCAATACCGCGCAGAAGGCGCGCGCCCAGGCTGCCGATGAGGAAGCCATCATCGCCAGAAAACAGGCCGAAGACGTAAAAGACCAGGTGTCTTCCGAGACCCTGAGGCTGCAACGTTCAATCCGCCAGCTTGCCGAGGCCAAGGAAATAGCGCGGCTCGACCATGAACTGGCTCAGGCAGACGTAGAAGCGGCGCAGGCGCGTCTGCAGGCCGGGACAGCCAATATCAAAGACGAGCAGCAGGCCCGGGTGCACGAGCACGAAACCTATATCAACCTGCTGGATGCTTCCTTTGCCCTTGATCAGACGCAAATACAATTGCTGCGCGCCACCGGCGATCTGCAGCGCTGGGCCATAGCTCCGGAGACAGGGACGCCCGCTTCTACAAGCAATCCCACTCCCAACAATCCATAAAGACAAAGTATGGGCGAACAGCAGCAGACAAAAAATACGGCTGGCCTGGACGGCTCTGAAGCAGGGCTGGCAGGCTTTGCGCGGCGGATTGTGACTACAACCAAGCCGCGTTTGGCGATTGAAAACCGCTCGGCCACCGGCCTCACCTTGTCGCTCGCCCAGGGCTTGCACGATAACGGCTTTGGCAAACTCATTACCTGCGATGCGGATGCAGGCCGGTGCGCCCAACTGCGCAAAGAAATCGCGGCCGCCGGGTTCTCGTCATCGGCTTCAATTGCGGTTGAGGTCCGTAATCAATTCGCCCAGGAGGGCCGTCTGGAGAGCAATATCGATCTGCTCTTCACCTCCACCAACCACGTGCAGGTGGTGCAGCACTTTCTGCCAAATATCAACCCGTGCGGGCTTATCCTGCTGCTGGCCAACGAGAGCGAGTATAAGCAGGTTCGGGAGTTTGCTCTTGCCATGGATAAAGAAGGCATTATCTCAGCCGTCTTTCTGCCCGAAACGCTCAAATTGATCATGGCGCAGAAACGGAGTGGAAGAAAATAAGCATTCAGCCTTTAAAGTGCGATGACCTTAGAGAACATTTACCCGATTAACAAACCCCACTCATTTCACTTCGTTCATGCCCTCCAAGATGTTAGAATCAATAGTTTATATATGCCACTTAAGACATTATTCCTGAATCCGCCGTCTTTTGAGGGTTTCGATGGTGGCGCAAGTTCGCGCTGGCCTGCAACTCGAGAGATTGAATCGTATTGGTATCCCGTCTGGCTGGCGTATCCGGCTGGAATGCTGGAAGGCTCGCGTCTGCTGGATGCTCCGTCGCACCACGTCTCGGTGCAGCAGACCATTGACCTGGTCAAAGAGTATGAATTTGTTGTGCTGTTCACCAGCACACCGGGGTTCAAGGGCGACTGCGCTCTGGCTGCGGCGATGAAAGACGCGAATCCACGGGTGAAGATCGCCTTCGTTGGCCCGCACGTGACCACGCTCACCGAGCAATCGCTGAATGACTGCCCGGCGATTGATTTTGTCACCCGCCGCGAGTTCGATTATGCCGTGGTTGAGTTCGCCAATGGCAAGCCGCTGGCGGAGATTCTTGGAATCTCGTATCGCCGCAACGGGAAAATTGTGCACAATCCCGACCGTCCCGAGGTCACCGACCTGGACGCTCTGCCCGATGTGGTGGATGTCTATAAGCGCGATCTCGACATAAAGCGCTACACCGTGCCTTTCCTGCTTTATCCATATCTGTCTTTCTATACGACCCGCGGGTGCCCGGCGCAGTGCACCTTCTGCCTGTGGCCGCAGTTGCTCAGCGGACATCCCTGGCGCAAGCGCTCCACCGACCGCGTGGCGCAGGAGATGGCCAAAGTGAAAGAGTACTGGCCTGACCTGAAGGAAGTTTTCTTCGATGACGACACCTTCAATATCCAGAAAGCGCGCACCGTTGAGCTGTGCTCCAAGCTCAAGCCGCTGAACATGACGTGGTCGTGCACCTCGCGCGTGACTACCGATTACGAAACCCTGAAAGCGCAAAAAGAGGCGGGATGCCGCCTGCTCATCGTGGGATACGAATCGGGTAATGCCCAGATCCTGAAAAATATCAAGAAAGGCGCAACCATCGAGCGCGCCCGCGATTTTACCCGTGACACCAGGAAGCTGGGGCTGGTAGTGCATGGCGATTTTATTATCGGCCTGCCGGGCGAGACGCGCGAGACCATTGAGCAGACCATCAAGTTTGCCAAAGAGCTCGATGTGGAAACCATCCAGGTCTCTCTGGCGCATGCTTACCCCGGCACCGAGCTCTACGACTTTGCCAAGAAAAACGGTTTCATCGTGAACGACCAGCAGATGGTGGATGAAGGCGGCCATCAATTGGCCCAGATCGAGTATCCTGGCCTGCCGCGTGAAGAGGCCCTGGATGCCGTCCATCGTTTCTATGATGAGTATTACTTCCGACCCAAAGCAATTTTCCGAATCGTGCGCAAGGCTGTATTCAACTCCGTAGAACGCAAGCGGCTCTACACCGAAGCCAAATCGTTCATGAAGTTGCGCGCGCAACGCAAGAAATATGTCGCCGGACGCCGTAGTGCAGAATCCGCTACCCGCAGCAATACCGAAAGCGCAGGAGCAGCTCAAGCTTAAAGGGCAAGATCAGGTGGCTTTAGACCGGTATCGCTATTTGGTACTGGGAGCTATTATTGTATTTAGCTCCGTGGGCGATGTGTTGCTTGCCAACGGCATGAAACACATTGGAGCCATCCCAATTTCAGATTTTCACCGCCTGATTCCCGCAGTCTTTAACCCCTGGGTAGCGCTGGGAATCCTGTTTTTGCTGATGTTCTTTGCCGCCTACTCGACTGCTCTCTCCTGGGCAGACCTCACCTTTGTCCTTCCGGCAACTTCGCTGAGCTATGTGCTGGTAGCCATTATGGGAGCGCTGGTCCTGCATGAGCACATTACCGTGGCACGCTGGGTTGGAATCCTGCTGGTAAGCGGCGGCGTCGGCATCGTTGCTGGTGGACCCTCTACCTCCACCCAACGAAGTCCCCAGGAAAAACCCTGTCCATGAACGCACAACTCTTTTACACCTGGACGCCCATCGCAATCATGATTATCGCTTCCACCACGGGCGATGTGTTGGTCTCCAAGGCGATGAAGGAAATTGGCGACCTGGGAGAGCTGTGGAAGTGCTTTGGCCTGCGCGGAGTCGCAGCCCGCATGCTGAACAGCGGCACTTTCATTGCGGCAGTCTGCGCTATGGGAGTTGCGTTTTATATGATGTTGTTCGCGCTCTCGCACGCCGATGTGAGCCTGGTAGTGCCGGCGGGAGCATCGCTGACATTTGTCACCAACGCAATTGCCGCACGCCTCTTCCTCCACGAAAACGTAGACCGCCGCCGCTGGGCCGCCGCCGTGCTGGTAGGCATTGGGGTAGTCTTGATGTCGAGATAGAAGCAGTACTCGGTTTTTGGCTATTGGCCTTTAGCTCTTGGCTTTTAGCTCTTGACAGGTTGTTTTATACTTCCCGGTGAATCCATGAAGTTGCTACTTACAGCGGTTTCTATCGTCCTTCTGCTGATTTTGGCTGCGAATCGACCATCGACCACAGGTTGGCATGGCCGGTCTTCTTATATTGGACGAACAGCGCCATGGCAACAAACAAGAGCAGCCCGCCAATAATATAAAAAGCAGAACCCGGCCTGTATTCCAGCAATCTCTACAACATGCTCCAGCACCTTGTTCTGAGAACTGAGAACTGTTCTAAGTAATGATGCGGCTCAGCAGGCCGCGCGACAGCACCGCTAATTTTTCCGAGGTGCCCAGGTGTACGCGCTGGCTGAAGACATCGTAGTTGTGGCGGGCAATCTTCTCCAGCAGCCGGCTGTAGATTTCAATCAGCACCCACAGCGCCGGACGGCTTTCATAATCCACCAATTCGATGAGCTCACGGCCAGATTTATAAAACTCGCGGGCGCGTTCCGCCTCAAATTCCAACAGGGCACGAAACTTCCCCGGCTGAAAACCATTGGCCAGACTGGCGGCAGCGAGTTCCTGGGGAGCGCGGCCAAACAGCTTCATATCCTGCAGCGGAAGATAGATCCGCCCCATGGCGGCATCCTCTTTGACATCGCGAATGATGTTGGTCATCTGAAAGGCAATGCCGCAACGCTCAGCCAGGATCTCAGCGTGCGGGTCGCGGTAACCAAAGATGCGGATGCAGACCAGCCCGACAACCGAGGCAACGTGATAGCAATATTGATAGAGCTCTTCAAATGTCGGGTAGAGAGCCAGGGGAACCTCGCTAGCCGCCTCATTCTCCGTGGCCCGAGATGCCGCAGCCTGGCTGGCGGCCGCCAGAGCGTGCTCCAGGTCCATGGCAGTGCCCTGCACCAGCTTCTCAAACAGCTCGACCGGAATCTTGTAGCGGCGCTGGGCATCGGCCAGGGCAAACAAGACGGCATCGTCGGTGGGCTCGCCCCCGAAGGCGCGTTTGGCGTTGTCTAGCCAGTCTTCCAGCTTGCGATAGCGCTCTTCGGCAGGCAGATGCTCATCGTCGCTGATGTCGTCGGCATGACGCATAAAAGCATAAACCGCACAAAGAGCATTGCGCTTATGTTTGGGCAGCGCCAGAAAGGAATAATAAAAGTTCTTGGCGGCTGAGCGGGCGATGGCGCGGCAGGAAGCGTAGGCGGCACTAAGCTGCATCTCTCGCGCGCTCGTGGGGGAGTTCGCCATAAAGGTCAGGTCAATTTGACCATTTTTGCCGTTGGCGAAAACAATCTTCGCCAGAGAAACGGAAACGGATACGCCAACACCGAACCCGCCATCATGCCGCGCACTTCGCTGCGTGAAACCTTCACGCGCTGCTGCAACTGGTCCACATTTGCAGTACGCAGCTTTTTGATCGTCTTTACGCCTATTAAAATTGGCCACGCGCACGCAAGACGAACGCGAACCTGCGAAAAAGGCGCTGTATTCGTGTAATTCCAGCCGGCGAGCAAATGCGATTCCGCCTCGTCAAGGTAGCGGTGATACAGCGGCAGAAATTTTTCCTGGCTGGCGAGCGACAGCACTGTTTGCGGCGATAAACCCGCCCCATCGAGCCTATCCATCGGCAGGTAGCAGCGCCCTTTTTTCAAATCTTCCGGAAGATCGCGCAAAATATTCACAAGCTGCAAACCTTTGCCAAAGCGGACGCCGTCGGCGATGAATTGTTTCTCATCCAGGCGCGCGCGCGGAAACAAATGCGCGCGGCAAATCTTGGTCCAGAATTCACCAACGCAGCCCGCGACGCGGTAGGTGTAATCGTCCAGTTCGACGTCAGTTTTCAGCGCGACGATATTTTGTGTGGACGCATTGGCGAACCGGCGCAAATCCAATTCCTGTCCGCTGGTGATAGTTTGGAGCACGTCACGAATCAACTGTTGATCGGCCGCGCTAAAAGATTGCAGCACCGACAAGCTGGCTTCAACCCTTTCCAGCAACAATTTTTCGGCTGCTGAGCCCTGTTGTCTTGCGAACTCGCTGAAATTCAAAGGCGCGGAATTCTGGCCAAGAATTGCTTCGCGCAGTTTTTGCAGCGCATTCAGCCGCTGACCGAGCGGCAGGATTTCCGTATCGGCAATGGTGTCGGTCGTGCGCGCCAGCAAATAAGCCAGGCCGATCTGCTGGCGAACGCGCGCGGGCAACACGCGCAAGGTCAGGTAAAACGAGCGCGAGGTCGCCTTAAGCAAGGCGCCGAGTGACTGTTTTGATGCGGTCATTGTCGAAGACGAATTTTCCGCCGGCAGCGCCGCCAATCCCTTCGCGGCCATGCCCGTTTCCCTGCCAGCAAGCGGCGAGGGCAATTGCGCGTTGTTTATAGTCGCAGGCATTACTTATTTCGCGATTCAATTTCCCGGCAAGATGGCCGTTTTTATATCGCCTGTCCGGTCCATCATATGACGAAATACCTGCTGCAGCTCGGTTAAAGGCGCCCGGGCAGTGATGTAATCCGTGGGCCTGACTCTATTCTCGCAGATGAGGGTAAAAGCTTCCCGGATGGCCTTCGGTGTGTGATGAAATGTCGCCAGCATGCGCAGCGCCGAATAATGAATGCGGTTGGTATCGAGTTCAACTTTGGTGCCGGCAGCGCAACCGCCGAAAAACTGTACAGCGCCGCCCTTGCGGACTATATCGAGCGACCATTGCCACGCTTCGGGCCGGCCAACGGCTTCAATCACGACGTCTGCCCCGCGATTCTCCGTGAGTGTGTGCACAGCTGCGATCGTATCTGATTGCGAGACAGATGGGTCAGGCGGAATCTGTATGACTTCATCGGCGCCGAATCGGCTGGCAATCTGTATCTGTTCATCGCGCTTGACTACGCTGATGACCCGGCAATTTTTCGCTTTTGCCACCTGGATGAACATGAGTCCAATAGGACCGCCGCCAATGACCACAACATTATCGCCGGAGCGGACGTTGCTTTCATTCAGTCCCAGCAGTACGCACGCCAGGGGCTCGACCATGGCCGCCTCTTCAAAGCTTACTTTGTCAGGAATAACGAGCGTGTTCTTTTCCACGATGCGTTTGGGAATGCGGATGTACTCAGCGTAAGCGCCATTGTTAAAGAGCAGATCGTCGCACAGGTTCTCTTGTCCCTGCTTGCAATAGAAACAGACGCCGCACGGGGCGGAATTCGCCGCAACAACGCGCATGCCTTTGCGGAAATTGGTTACGCCGGCGCCGGCACTCTCAACTTCTCCTGCCAGCTCGTGCCCAAAGAGCGCCGGAGGCACAATCATTCTTGCGTGATAGCCGCGCCGATACACTTTGAGATCGGTGCCGCAGGTCAGGGCGGCGTGTACCTTGACCAGAATCTCGCCTTCGCCCAAAGTGGGAATGGGAACGCGCTCGATCTTGATGTCCTCTTTGCCGTAAAGAACGGCAGCGGTCATGGTTCCATTCGAAGATGTTTTGGAATTTGCGCTCAGGGCTTCCCTCCCTGGTTCGGCTTTCCTTCCCAATTCATGCCGGGAGTAATGACAATCTTGAGCGAATCCGGCTGCGGATGCATGGCCATCTTGATTCCTTCGACGGCCTGTTCCAGCGGAAAGCGATGGGTAACCAGGCGGCTCATGTCCATCTCACCGCTGAAGACAAAGCGCTCCGATTCTTTCTGCAGGTCGACAGATGCGCTGTAAGAGCCAAGCAGGAATTTTTCGTCCATGCAGACGGCGGAGGGATCAACCGTCGCCTGGCTGCGCGTAGTCTGGGCAAAGAGGAGCACGCGGCCGCCGGGGCGGGTAGCATCCAGAGCAACCTGGACGAGCGCATTGCCCGCGACAGCCACAATCACCGCATCGGCGCCACGGCCATCGGTGACCTCGCGAATGCGCCGGGTAGCATCGTCTTTGGAAGCATCAATAGTTTCGGTGATGCCAAAGTTGCGCGCGACCATAAGCCGCTGGGCATACATATCAGAGGCAAAGACGCGCGCCCCTGCGGAGAGAGCAAGCTTGGCGAGAATCATGCCGATAGGCCCCTGTCCAATCACCAGGACCGTTTCTTCGGACTGCAGGCGCAAAGTTTCAATTCCCTTCTGGCACGTGTTGACCGGCTCGATAAACGCCGCCTGCTCGTAACTGACATGCTGGGGAATGCGTACCACGCCGCCGCGCTCGACGATCCAATCCATGACGCGCACATATTCGGCAAAGCCGCCGCCGCTGGGCTCGTAGCCGGCGGTGACGCCAACTTTTTTATATACCGGACACTGGGCAAAGACTTTGCGGTTGCAATAAAAGCAATCCCGGCAGGGGATGTGGTGGAACACCATCACCCGCTCGCCCAGGGAATAACTGGTCACGCCTTCGCCCACGGCAACAATCATGCCTGAGGTCTCGTGTCCAAAGATGCGCGGCGCCGAGTGCGAGCCGGTGCTGATCTTCTTGAGATCGGTGCCACAAATACCGCAGGTGTGGACGCGAATCAGCAATTCGCCCGGGCCAATCGTGGGCACCGGAACTGTCTCCAGGCGGACATCATTCTGACCATGATAAACAGCGGCCCGCATGGTCGCGGGGATCTTCCCCAAAGCCGTGCTGCCGGTTTGAGTTGCAGTAGCCATAGTCAATGTTTGATTTGCGCTATCCCTGATTCTATCGCGTCTGAGTGTAAATTCTGGCCGTCAATGAGCGGCTGCACCACCCGAGCCAGCGCCTCGGCTGCGCGATGATTGTTCCGTGCCAAACGCCATACAACCGGCCACATCGCAGGCCGCAATGCAGCGTGCAGTACGAATTTGCCGGTGGCAAAGTTTCCGCTGGCATCCACAAACCGGTCCATCGGCGGCATGGGAAAATCCAGTTGATCAGAGATGGCCTTGGCGGCATAGAAAGGCAGCCCGGCTTGGGCAGCAACTTCGGCCACGGCTGCTGCTTCCATGTCCACGGCATGGGCAGAATAGCGCTGGGCCAGTTCACGCTTTTCCTCCGGCCCCAGAATTTTGCCGGCGGTTACCAATCTCCGCGTTCCCAAGAGTGCGGCATAAGTTTTCCCGCTCACGGCATCGATAACTGCGGAGACTAAAAATGCCTCGCCTGCATTCAAATTGCTGCTTAGGCTTCCGGCCACTCCAGCCGAGAGCATCCCTTGTGGCCGGTAACAAATCAGCGCGGCTTGAGCGGCTATGTTTGCGGCCTGCGCGCCGATTCCGCCGCACACCAGAACTGCTTTCTCCGATTCGTAAAAACGCAGCTTTCTGCCGCCGTATTCGATCTCGCGCTGCCCCCAGCCGCGGACTACCGCAGAGACCTCCTGGCGCAGAGCGGCGACGATAGCGAAGCGAGCATGCCGGATTTTCGAGTTATTTGGCCCTGACATAGCCGTTTCCCTTGAACCACTCGACGGCGCGGCGCAAAGCATCATCCACGGGAACAACTTTGTAACCCAACTCGCGCTCGGCTTTTTCAGAAGAAGCAAACATCTTTTTGCGGCCCATGCGGACCGCATCCACGGTGGCGCGCGGCTCCTTGCGCAACAGCAGTCCGGTAATGGTCTGGTCGTAAGCTGCAAATCCCAGGGCGACCAGGTGCGGAATCTTCATAGTAGGCGCGGCCAGACCGGTAATAGCAGCCAGTTTATCGAGAATCTGTTTCAACGTAAGGTTTTCGCCGCCGATGATGTAACGCTCGCCAGGGCGGGCTTTCTCCATGGCGGCAACATGGGCGTGGGCGCATTCGGTTACATCCACCAGGTTGAGCCCGGTATCAACGTAGGCAGGAAAGTTGCGATTGAGAAAATCCACGATGATCCTGCCGGTGGGGGTAGGTTTGATGTCCTGCTCGCCGACAGGAGTGGTGGGATTCACCAGGACCGCGTTGGCGCCATTGCGTCCGGCCTCGAGCACGATCTGCTCCGCCATGAACTTGGAGCGCTTGTAATGCCCGATCATGTTAAGCAACGACACCGGAGAGTCTTCGTCACAGGGTTTGCCGTTTCCGGTGAAGCCCATGGTGGCTACGGAACTCGTGTAGATAACACGGCGCACGCCGGCCTGCTGCGCGGCCTGCAGAATGGCGCGCGTACCCTCAACGTTGGTGCGGTACATCTGCTCCGGATCGCGGACCCACAGGCGATAATCTGCGGCCACGTGGAAGACAAATTCGCATCCTTGCATTCCCTTTTTGAGCGATTCGGGATTGGTGAGGTCCCCGACTACACGCTCGGCGCGAATAGCCTCAATATTTTTCGTGGGACTGCTGGAGCGTGTGAGCAGACGCAGTTCGGCGCCCTGTACTGCCAGCGCGCGGGCAACGTGGCTGCCGACGAATCCTGTGGCTCCAGTGACAAAGGCTTTCATAATAAAAGTAGAAAAGCACGGCATGGGCCGTGCATGAGATAAACTCCTGATCGCAGCTTATTAGTCGAGTTTTTCCGCTTCGATTCCGATGTTTTTTTCGCCGGCAGAGCGCTTTTCCCAATACTTACGGACCCAGGCCTCCCAACTTTTACCGGCGGCGGGGTCGCGATCGGAAAAAGCGAGGGCGGCGATATCGGCATAGGAGATGCTGAGTTTCTCCTCCGAGCCTGCGGGAAAAAGACGGACGCAGGAATCTGCCAGCGTTTGGCCCGAGCGCCGGTCAAAGATGTAGCCTTCAACTTTGCTGCCATTCTTTAGCGTGATCGACACATCACCACGGTAGTCAAAGGCCTTTTCCAGCGCATCGCGTGTTTCGGTTTCGCTGGCCAGTTGCGGAATCCAACCCTCGAGCTTCTCGTGGAGTGTCCCCGGAGAAACCTCAAGAGCATCAGGATTGCCGGCAACTGGAATTGCCTGTGTGGCACAGCCGTCCCCGGCTGTGTCCGAGCCGATCAAGGGCTTTTTGGTATTTGTCTCGATTGAAGGAACCCCACTCATGCCCTGGTCTCCTCCAACTCAGTCTCATTTTTATCGATCTGCACCAGCGGATTGTAGGCATGCACCGGGCGTACGCTCTCATCCAGCAATTTGCGGGCAGACTCATCTCTATAGCTCTGGAACAGTGTCGCTTTCGCGGTTTCAAAAAAACCTTTCAGCGAGCTGAAGGTATAGTTCACCGCCGAGGCCTCATACCCGCTGTGCACCATGCAGTTGGCGCACTTGGGATTGCCCGACTCGGTGCCGTATTCATGCCACTGGGTAGCTTCCATCAATTCCTGGAATGTATCGGCATAGCCGTCTTGCAGCAGATAGCATGGCTTCTGCCAGCCAAAAATGTTGTACGTTGGCATGCCCCAGGGCGTGCAGGCATACTGCCGCTTGCCCATCAGGAACTCGAGAAAGAGCGGCGACATGTTGAAACGCCAGTCAGGCTTGCGGTTAGAAAGAATAGCGCGGAAGAGCCGCCGGATTCGAGCGCGTCCCAGGAAGTGCTTCTGGTCGGGCGCTTTATCGTATGAGTAGCCGGGAGAAAGCATCATGCCCTCGACGCCCAGCGCCATGATTTCGTCAAAGAACGCACGCACGCTGTTTGGATCGGCTCCATCGAACAGGGTCGTATTGGTGGTTACGCGGAAGCCGCGGTTCAGCGCTTCTTTGATGGCTTCCACGGCAATTTCATAGCCGCCTTCACGGCAGACGGAAAAGTCATGGTGTTCGCGTTCGCCGTCGAGATGCACGGAAAACGTCAGATACTTGCTGGGCTTAAACAGGTCGAGTTTTTCTTTTAACAGCAGCGCGTTCGTGCACAGGTAAATATATTTCTTGCGTGCCACCAGTCCTTCAACAATCTCGCCAATCTGGGGATGCATCAACGGCTCGCCCCCGGGGATGCTTACCATCGGGGTCCCGCACTCATCTACAGCCTTGAAGCATTGCTCAGGCGTGAGGTTCTTCTTCAGGATGTGCGCCGGATACTGGATCTTCCCGCAGCCCGCGCAGGCAAGATTGCAGCGAAACAACGGCTCCAGCATTAGAACCAGCGGATAGCGCTTACGGCCGCCCATCTTCTGCTTCAGGACGTAGGTTGCCACGGTCCACATCTGCGAGATTGGTACAGGCACTCGAGTTCCTCTCCAAATATTGAAGATTTACAACAATCTGATTTCCTTCAACTCGCCGCTTCCCTGCAACTCAAAGCTGAAATTTTTCAGCCGTTACTACAGTACGAACCGTCTTCGCTGATTTGTCGACATTAGCGAAGACACGCGCGTAAGTTGCCAGCGCGAGCATAGGGAAATAATTCCGGTACAGATGATAAGCCAGGTAAAAGACCCGCGGGAAGCCAGTTCCGGTGTACTGCGGCTCATCCCAGGAGCCGTCTTTCTTCTGCGTCCTCAACAGATATGCGATGCCGCGGCCAACGCATTCGCTGCGTGTATCCCCTGCCGCCAGCAGGCCCATCACGGCCCAGGCAGTTTGCGAAGGCGTGCTCGGGCCTATTCCCTTCAGCGCAGGGTCGTCATACGATCCGCAGGTTTCGCCCCAGCCGCCGTCAGGGTTCTGGAACATCCGCAGCCACTCTGCGGCTTGTTGCACATAAGGCTCATGGTTCCAGACGCCCATCGCTTCCAGACCACGCAGGACACAGGCGGTTCCGTAGATATAGTTTACGCCCCAGCGTCCGAACCAGGAGCCATCGGGCTCCTGCTCACGAATAAGAAAATCAATGGCCTTGCGCACGCGCTTATCTTCACGCGTGTAGCCGTACACCGCCATCATCTCCAGAACGCGTCCGGTGATGTCCACAGTCGCAGGATCGAGCATGGCGTTGTGGTCGGCAAATGGGACATGCTGGAAGACCATGCGGTCATTATCTTTATCGAATGATGCCCAGCCGCCGTTCTTGCACTGCATTGAAAAAATCCACTCAATCGCGCGCTGCGAAGACTCGTGCTGATAGCGCTCATTGGGATGGTTGACGTGGCTCAGGCCCAGCAACACCATGGCGCTGTCATCCACGTCGGGATAAAACTCGTTGTTGAATTCAAAGTACCAGCCGGCGGGAGCCGCTTTAGGATTTTTCACCGCCCAGTCGCCTTTATGTGTGACCTGTTTTTTCAGCATCCAGTCGGCGGCGGCGACCATGCGCGGCTCGCGGGAAGAAACCCCGCTCTCGCCGAGGGCAAAGAGGGCATAAGCGGTGTCCCAGACCGGTGACATGCAAGGTTGCATGCGAAAGGTCTTCTCTTCTTCGATGCCGAGTTTTTCAAACTCATCCATGGCGCGGATAAACTGGGGATCATCCACCGAATACCCCAGGCAGCGCAATGCGATGATGGAGTTGAGCACGCCAGGATAAATCGCACCCAGGCCGTCCGACATTTCAAAGCGCTCGAGCATCCACTTTTCAGCCTTGCGCAGCGCCAGGGCGCGCAGAGGACGCACATGCACGCGCTCAAAGAAGTGCACTAATACATCGAGCACCAGAAAGAAATTGCGCCAGCTTACGATCTTTTTCGACCACTTCAACTTCAGGTTGGTGTGGTCGCGGCCATTGGGAAAGAGCTCGTCAATTCCCTGTTCCGCGGGGATTTTCTTAAACGGCTTCTTGGCATAGGCAATAGAAAGTGGAACCAGGATGGCCCGCGACCAGGAAGAAATCTCATAGATATTGAACCAGAACCAGTTCGGGAACAGAACAATCTCCGGCGGAATGGCCGGAACGGCGTCATAGTCGTACTGCCCCAGAAAGCACAAATAGATTTTGGTAAAGGTGTTGACCTGGGTCACGCCTCCCATTTCCATGATGCGGCGGCGGGCGCGCGCCAATGCCGGATGCTCCGGCTGGTATCCCATCAGCTTGAGGCCGAAATACGCCTTCACCGAAGCGCTGATGTTCGATGGCCCTCCTTGAAAGATCGGCCAGCCGCCATCTTCGTTTTGGTGGCGCAGAATCTCAATAGCTGCCTTGGCCATCCTGCCCGGGTCGCCGGTACCCAACAGGGTATGCACCAGAATGTAATCGGATTCGAGGGTGGTATCAGCCTCTAACTCGCCGCACCAGTAGCCTTCCTCAAGCTGAACGGAGAAAAGATATTTGCGGACAGCATCAATGGCGGCAGCCACACGGCTGCGCATATCGTCCAGCTTGCCAAAGGTCATTGGCGGGAGATGGCGTTCGGTCGCACCCTGGGGGTGGGGCTGTTCCATGCTTACTCCGCAATTGCCGGGGCGGGAGCTTCGCCAATCGCGGCAACGATCTCGGGAGGCAGGCCGAAGCGTACATTTTCCGGCATGACCTCAACCTCGCGAAGGTTGGTGAATCCTTTGTTCTGCAGGAACAAAATCACCTCTTCCACCAAACACTCCGGAGCCGAAGCTCCTGCGGTTAGGGCAATCGTTCGCACGCCGTCCAACCACTCCGGCGCGATCGCCCGGAAATTTTCAATCAAATGGGAAGAGCGCCCCAGGTTGCGCGCCACTTCCACAAGCCGGTTCGAGTTGGAGCTGTTATCGGAGCCCACCACCAGCAACAGGTCCGCCTCTTCGGCAATATGCTTCACTGCAACCTGTCGGTTTTCGGTGGCATAGCAGATATCCTGCGCGTGCGGCCCACGAATGTTAGGGAACTTGTTCTTTAAAGCGGCAATAATGTCTTTGGCTTCGTCCAGGCTTAATGTCGTCTGGGTGATGTAAGCCACGCGATTGGGGTCAGGAACCACTAGGGCCTCAACCTCTTCTGTAGTGCTCACTACCTGGGTTACCAGTGGCGCCTCGCCGAGGGTCCCGATGACCTCATCGTGATCGCGATGGCCAATCAGAATGATGGAGTAGCCCTCTTTGGCATACTTGACCGCTTCCACGTGGACTTTCGTAACCAGAGGACAGGTGGCGTCCACGACGCGGAGATTCCGCTTCTGGCTGGCCTCGCGCACTTCCGGCGAAACTCCGTGGGCGCTGTAAATAACGCGCTCCCCGTTCGGGACTTCTTCTACGCTGTCCACAAAGATGGCGCCTTTGCCTTTGAGCTCATCCACCACGTACCGATTGTGGACAATCTCTTTACGCACGTAAATGGGTGCACCAAAGGCCTCCAGGGCTATACGGACAATATCAATAGCTCTAACCACCCCGGCACAAAAGCCCCGGGGCTTGAGCAGGATAAGCGTTTTGGCTTCAGTCTGTGTGCTCATGGGCTTGGCTTTTAGTATACAAGAGTCCCTAAGTTTTTCAGAATCAAAACCTTACAAGAAAGATGCCAGTTGCCGCCAATGTAAACCAGAGAAAACGGCAGAATCTACAGTGAATGGTTATTCTAGAGCAGTAAACGGGGAAATCCAGCAACTTGCGTCTGCTACTCAGCATCCTAAAGGGTCGGCAGGTGTTCCCCATGGCTAGCCTCGTGCTTTCCTTCTTGGCCGGTGTCGTTGCAACTGCAACGGCAATTCGCCTCTACCCTATCCTTGAGAACAATCAGTGGGCAGAACTTATCGCAATTGCCTGTCGGAACCGATGGGCTTCCGCGCCAACCCAATCTCTTCCCCAACAAGACCTTCAAGAAGCTGAAAAGGAACGCGCCATGGTCGCGGGCACGCGTCAAAATTAGAAAGAGTGTCATCCTGATCCCGCGAAGCGGGAGAAGGATCTCGGATGGCGGTGGGAACCGCCCACGGCTTAGATCGAACCATGCTTGGATTTTTTCCTCTTCATGCCGAAATCTAGAGAATGTTTCAAGGATGTCGACAGAGCCGGGTGATCTCTAAAATAATCGGCCGCGGAAACCAGATCAAACAAGCCGTAGCTTTTAGTGCCAGATGGTTAAAAGCACTATGCATTTATTTTCAACATCTGCTCGGCGTGCTTCAAAGACGCGTCGGTCAGCTTGGCCCCGCTTAACATGCGGGCGACCTCTTCTGTGCGCTCGGCTTCTGACAACCGCCGAATGGTGGTGTGTACCCGAACGCCCCCCGATTCCTTTTTTTCTTTCTTCTCAATCACGTAATGCTGATCGGCAAAAGAGGCAATCTGCGGCAGGTGGGTGATGCAGAGCACCTGATGGCTGCGGCCAAGTGCCTTCAGCTTCTTCCCCACGGCCTCGGCGGCGCGGCCCCCGATGCCGGTATCAATTTCGTCGAAGACCAGGGTACGCACTCCGGCTTCAGGTTTGCCGTTACGAGAACGAACCGCATGAGGAGGCTTGTCGGCTTCCACGGTGGCCTTGAGGGCCAGCATCACGCGCGACATTTCACCGCCAGAGGCGATTTTCTCAATAGGATGGAGCGGCTCACCGGCATTGGTAGCGATAAGATAAGCGGCCTGGTCGAATCCGTCGGCTGACCACGAGACTTGCTCTTCCGAAGCTGAAACCTCCACCTTGAAGCGGACCTTCATGGCCAGGTCGTTGACCTCGGTCTCGACCAATTTTTCTAATTTGCGGGCCTGCTCCTGGCGCTTTTTGGAAACAGCACGCGCGTGCTTTAGGTAATCCTCAGCGGCGGCCGCGATTTCTTTGCGCAACCGATGCAGGATTTCGTCGCGGTTCTCAACTTCATTGACTTTGCGCGCAACCTCTTCGCCAAAAGCAATGATTTCATCCACGCTCTGACCATATTTGCGCTTGAGACGATCGATGAGCGCAAGCCGGTCTTCAATCTCAGCCAGGCGCTGGGGAGAAGCGTCAATGCCTTCCGCATAATCACGCAGCGCAAGGCCGGCGTCTTCCACCGTGATGCGGGCCGATTCCAGCGCCGCCAGTGTCTCCTGAAATTTGGCATCGTAGCGCGCCAGCTCTTCTACATGTTTGATCGAGGCACGCAACGACGCCGCCGTGGATGAATCGGATTCGTATAAAAGCTGGTGCGCCCCCATGGCGGCGGAATAAAGTTTTTCCGCGTTGGCCAGCACGCGCTTTTCCGACTCCAGGCGCTGGTCTTCGCCCGGCTCAAGGCTCGCCTGCTCGATTTCCTTTTTCTGGAATTGCCACAAATCCACCAACCGCAGACGGTCTTGCTCATCGCGCTCTAGGTCGGAGATGCGCTGCTGTAATTCCCGCCAGCGATGATAGGCAACAGAGAGAGCTTCGACATCAATGTTGGCAAAACGGTCAAGCAGCCGCAGCCGCTCCCCGGCGTCAAAGGCAAGCAGGGTCTCGCTTTGCGCGTGGATGTGGGCCAGCTCCGGGGCAAGCTGCTTGAGCACCGCCACCGTGGCCGGCTGGTTGTTGATAAAAACCCTGCCCTTGCCTCCGGCACTGATTTCGCGGCGAAGAATCAGGTCGCCATCTTCGTCTTCATTGTCTTCATTCTGGGAGCTATCGATTCCATTTTTTTCCAGAATTTCGGTAATGGCCTGGCTCTTGGCTTCGAAGACGCCGGAGACCACGGCCCGTTCCGTACCGTGGCGGATCATGTCATTGGAGGCGCGTTCGCCCAGCAGCAACGCCAAGGCGTCAATCAGGATCGATTTTCCAGCCCCGGTCTCGCCGGTCAGCAGATTCAGCCCCGATGCAAACTCCACCCGGGCATCATCAATGACGGCGTAATTTTCGACGCGAAGTTCGAGCAGCACGGCGTGTTTCCTTCGAGGTTTGAAACCGCATCCCTTGTGCGGGAGTTTAAGGCCATCATACCGTCACACACGCCAACTTCAAAAAGGATATTCTCTCTTTTTTTTCGCATTTTGCTTGCTCTACTCTGCGACTCTTCCTGCAAAAGCCTTCACCCGTATTGTGCTCCTTGAGACAGGACTTCCGTCTGGCCCGTTAGTCGCTAACGGCTCAACTTTGAACGGTTCGCCAGTCCGCTCCATGCCATGCAGTGAAACAACTCGTCCATTTCCTTGGGATCCGCTTTCATCCCCTTGTCGACCCACCAGTCGAGCAGCGAGAAAAAACTTCCTGCTAGAGCGTAGGCCTGGGCAGATCGCCGCGCCGCCACGGTCTCCACTCCCGCCGTCTGTAGTCTCTCCTCGATGGAACGCGCGAAGAATCCCCGTGCCAGTGCCCACACATCATTCGCCTTCCCAGACGTCACCAGCGCCGCATGGAAGTCACGCGCATCACGGATATGCGTAAAAAACTCCTGCACCGGCAGCAGCCGTTTCGGGCTCGCGTTTTGCCGTTTCAGCATGCCGGCAACCGACTCGAGAAAATCCTCTACATCACTCAGGAACAAATCATCTTTGTCACGAGAATGTACGTAAAATGTCGATCGCCCTACGCCCGCGCGGTCGAGCACATCCTGCACCGTAATTTCATCGAAACTTTTCTCATGCATGAGCGCGACCAGGGCATCGCCCAATGTATCGCGCGTTCGCACAATACGACGATCTGTTTTCCGATGAGGCTTTGCTGCCTTATTCTTCGTTTTGCTGGCCTTCACAATCCCTGATTCCTGAACAAATCCCGTGCGTTTGTTCCGTATCGTGGCGTTCGTGTGAATAACACTGGCACAGGCAAGCGATTCATGTCTAGAGTGTCAGTATGACGGACGATCGCAAATCTGGAGTTGCTCTCATCGCCGGCTCGCTCGGTGGCATTTTCACGATGGCTATCCACCCTACGGCAGCAGGCCCGCTGACAGTCGAACAAGTGGGTCGCCTTATGCTCATGTCCGGCGTTGCGCACTCGATTGCCATGGTGAGCGTCCTTCTGCTTTTCCTGGGTGCTTGCGGCCTCGCGCGGCGCATCGCCGCCACCGACCGGATCTCTTTCGCCGCAATCGTCACCTTCGGCTTCGCGTGCGTCGCCGTGCTCATCGCCACGGCGGTCAGTGGATTCGTCGTCCCCGATATTATGAAGCACATGGTGCGCGATGTTCCTGCCGCCGCGCACCAATGGCAAATTGTGATCGACGGCATTTTTCAGATCAATCAAGCCTTCGCGCAGATTTATTCCGTGGCCGCTTCGACGGCAATTATCCTCTGGTCGATTTCCGCTCTGCGGAATCAAGGATTCGGCCGTGGTGTGGCCATCTACGGCTGCGTCGTTTCTGCACTTATCATTGTCGGAATTGGCGTGGGCCACCTGCGGCTTGATGTCCATGGCATGGCAGTTGTTATGCTCGGCCAGGCTATCTGGTTCATCCTCGTTGGATCTCAGTTGTATTCCCGGCCGGCGAGCGATGTATGGCAGCAATAACGCCCGGCTGAGATAGACCCTCTACCGGCCTATCATGCGTTCCGTGGCTCTAGAAGCAAATACAGCCGGGTGAGCTAAAAGGTAATAATCCCCACAAAAATTAACCCTGGGAACATTGACGAGGGCACAGGCTGGATGCTACGGTGCATATAGCCATTTCACTCGAATTCCATCGAGATGACAATACACCTCATTTCAGCATCCCTTGTCGGCGGCGAGATTGTTAATTTAATCCAAGACAGCGGTCTGGTCGCCAAAGTTGTTCTCCTGATTCTTCTCGCCTTCAGTGTTCTTTCCTGGGGGATCATTCTTTCCAAGTGGGCGCGTTTTGGCAGCGCGCGCCGGCAGAGCGGACGCTTTATACGCGCCTTCCGCAAAGCCCAGCGTCTGCAGGATATCTCTGCCGTGGCCGAGCAGTTCAGGCCCAGCCCTCTGGTCGCCGTCTTCGAAGGCGGATATGAAGAGTATCGCCGGCAAATGTCGAGCAACGGAACCATTCGCAGCATTGACGCCATCCGGCGCTCTATGCAGATTGCCGCCTCCGAAGAGCTGACCCGCATGGAGCGCAGGCTGCCTATGCTGGCGACCACGGGAGCGGTGTCTCCTTTTATAGGGCTGTTTGGCACGGTGTGGGGCATTATTGACGCATTTCACGGACTGGGTACCGCCGGCGCGGCCACCTTGCGGGCGGTTGCCCCGGGAATTTCCGAGGCCCTGATTACCACCGCTGCGGGCCTGGTTGCGGCCATTCCTGCCGTAATTTTCTACAATCAGATTTCGCATACCATCCGCGAGTTTGGCGCGCGCATGGATGATTTTGCGCTGGAGATGCTGAATGCTGTAGAGCGCAATGCCCCGGTGCAAACAGAGGCAACAGCGGAGAGACGCTGATGGCTTTTACCGATAAGAGCGGACGCACGCAGTCCTCGCTGGCGGAGATCAATGTTACCCCGCTGGTAGACGTTGTGCTGGTGCTGCTCATCATCTTCATGCTCACCGCTCCCATTCTGCAGTCGGGCATTGACGTGGATGTCCCCAAAACCCGGACCGTCAAGGAAATCACCGAGGAGCGGCTGGTCATCAGCATCACCAGCAAACAGGACATTTTTTTGGGCAACGACCCCATTAACATCAACCTTCTCCCGCAAAAATTGCATGAGAAGGTGCGCGACCCGGAGCATCAATCCATTTTTCTGCGGGCCGATCAAAATGTGCCCTTTGGCGTATTTGCCACGGTGATGGATTCGGTGAAGCAGGCAGGCATTACGAATGTAAGTATTGTGACCCAGCCGTTGCAGGAAAATGCGGTGAAGTAACATGCAAGCGGATGACAATATTTATTTTGAACGCGATTCGTGGAGAGGTTATCTCACCTGGTCGGCGGGATTGCATATCGTCCTGTTCGGTTCGATTATCGTCTATAGTGCCATCATCAGCTCACAGCATGGAGAAAACTGGGGCAACACCGAGATTGGAGAAGCCATGAGCGCAACCCTGGTAAGCCGCGCCGCTGTCCCCCTGCCCGCCCAGCCTGAGCAGACGCAGAATGTCGTGGCCAATGAATCCAAAGGCCTGACTGAATCGACTCCGAAGGCGGTTGAGCAGCAACCCGATGCCCTGCCGATCCCTGACCGTAATACCAGGAAGAAACCCGAACAGCACACCAGCCCTGAAAAGCCGCGTGTTCCTCCACCGGAAGATAACCGCGTTCCCTTTGGGGAAGGCGGCCCGGTAAGCGGTCCGTATGGCGTATTTACCGTGAACAACGCCAAAGGTGGATTCAGTTTCGCAGGATCCCAGGGAGACTTTGGCAGTCAATTCGGGTGGTATGTACAGGTCGTGCAACGCAAAGTCTCAGACAACTGGATGAAATATGAGGTGGATCCGACGATTACCTCAGCCCGGCGGGTTTACATTGTCTTTGACATTCTGAGCAGCGGCGAGCCCACCAATATTCAGATTGAACAATCCAGCGGCGTGCCTTCGCTCGATCAGTCGGCGACACGGGCCCTGCAACGGATTGATACCTTTGGTCCGCTGCCTCCGGGATACCGGGGCAGCAAAGTTTCTGTAGAATTTTGGTTTGATTACAAAAGGCCGTAAAATTTTTTTAGTACAGGCAAGGAATGGAGTGCACACCATGATCAGACGAATGGCGGCATTGGCTTTGCTGACCCTCGTATCATCATCTTTGCTTTTCGCGCAAACCGATTGGATTCGCACGGGCACAGGTTTGGGAGTTGAAAAGGTCCGGCTGGCGGTCCCTGATTTCAAGGCCGCAGGCAACGATCCGCAGACCGCCCCCCTGCTTACAATCTTCAACCAGACCCTATGGAACGATCTGGACAACGCTGGCATCTTCGAGCTGGTTTCCAAGAGCTTTTACCCGCTCAACGTTCCCGGCGCCACGTCTGACATGCAGCTGGCGACCTGGAGCAATCCGCCGGTAAATGCCAGCATGGTGGCCTTCGGCAACTTCGGAGTTTCGGGGTCCAATGTTGCCATGCAAGGCTGGCTTTACGATGCCCACAACACCGGCTCGCCCATGGTTTTAGGCAAGCAATACAGCGACCCGGCATCTGAGGCGAGCGCGCGCCTGCAGGCGCACCGCTTTGCCGACGAAATCATCTTGCGCCTGGGTGGTGGAATCAACGGCATTGCCGAAACGAAGCTTTATTTCATCAGCTCGCGCAGCGGCCACAAAGAAGTCTGGCAGATGGATTACGACGGCGCTGGCCAGACTCAACTGACCCATCTAAGTTCGCTGGCCTCTTTATCTCCGCGCGTCTCGCCCGATAACACCCGTGTAATCTTCTCCTCTTTTGTAAAACGCGGCTTGGAGCTGATGATGTACTCGCTGGAACTGGGCAGGATGGTCGCCTTCCCCGCCTATAATGGGACCAATATCTCTCCCGCGTGGTCGCCGGATGGAAGCAAAATAGCTTTTTCGTCATCCATGCACGGTCACTCCGAGATTTATGTGGCCGATTCCTCGGGGGCGAACCCCAAACGGCTTACCGTTTCCACAGGCCATCCCGACTCTTCCCCGGTATGGAACGCCAAAACCGGAGCGCAGGTCGCCTTTGTGAGCGGCCGCACCGGCCTGCCGCAAATCTACATCATGGATGCCGACGGCACCAACGTGCAGCGCATGACCGATACCGGCTACGCGGTTTCGCCCTCCTGGTCGCCCAACGGACAGCTCCTGGCACTTGCCTGGCGGCGCAACTACGGGCCCGGCGCACCCGGAGGTCAGGATATTTACCTCATGGATGTGACCACGCGGCAATGGGTGCAGTTGACGCACGATTCCGGCGTCAACGACTTCCCTTCCTGGTCGCCCGATGGACGGCACATTGTCTATGAATCCAGGCAGGGCGGGCGCTCGCAAATCTGGAGCATGCTGGCCGATGGAACCCACCAGCACGCCATCACCACGGATGGGGAAAACTCACAGCCGAACTGGAGCTGGAAATAAAATTTAACATTAATACACGGTAAAACAAGGCATCATAACCGGCAATTCTGGGTTTTGAAGTTTATGATTTCTTCTGGAGGCATTGAGGTGAAAAACCGAATCAGGCAGTCCATCCTGTTACTCGTACTGGCGGCGCTCTTCCTAATGGCCGGCTGCGCCAAAAAGAGTACTCCCCCGCCACCCCCCCCACCGCCACCGCCGCCGCAGCCTACGGCGTCGCTTTCCGCCAATCCCGATTCGATTCAGGCAGGACAATCCACGCAGCTTACGTGGCGTACGGAAAACGCGACTGACGTTTCCATTGAGGGCATTGGCGCAGTGGATCCCAACGGCTCCAAGACCGTGAGCCCCACCGATTCCACCACCTACCGGCTGGTCGCCAAAGGCGCGGGAGGAACGCAGGATGCAACTGCTCGCGTTACCGTGGAAGCGGCGCCCGTCGCTCCCGTCACTGAAACCGAAGAGCAGATGTTTGCCCGCCAGGTGCAAGATGTCTTTTTCGACTATGACAGCTTTGCCTTGCGTCCCGAGGTAACCCAATCTCTCGCTTCCGCGTCGCAGTTCCTGCAGCAGCATCCCAATTTGAAATTTACCATTGAGGGCCACTGCGATGAGCGCGGTTCCACCGAGTACAATCTGGCGTTGGGCGACAGCCGCGCCGGGGCCGTGCGCGATCAGTTGACCCGCAACGGAGTAAGCGGAGACCGCATCAAGACCATCAGCTTCGGCAAAGAGAAGCCGTTCTGCACCGAATCGAACGAGCAATGCTGGCAGCAGAACCGCCGTGCCCACTTCGTATTGCAAAAATAAAGGTAATATAGGGAGTTACTCGTAGAGACGCAGCCCGCTGCGTCTCTACAATAACTATTGTAATCATCTAAAGAGAGGACTATGAACAAACGAGTACTCTATCTCGCCGCTTTGCTCCTGGCATTTTCTTCTCTGCCTGCCTTTGGTGTGAGCAAAGAGATCGTGCAGTTGCAAACCCAGGTGCAGAACCTGCAGGACCAGATGGCGCAAATGAAGCAGTCGTTCGATGAGCGCATGGGCGTCATGAAAAACCTGATTGAGCAGAGCACCGACAACATCAATAAAATGACGCAAGCGGTAGACACTCTGCAGAAGAACCTGTCGCAACAGAACAATGATAACGGCGGCAAGGTAGACCAGGTTTCAGGACAAATCCAGGCGCTGCACGATTCCCTCGACGAGCTCAAGGCGCGCGTAGCCAAGCTGAGCAAACAGATTGATGACATGAATGCCACGCATCAGAATCTGCCGGTCTCGACGCCCACGCCTCCGCAGGCCCAGGCCCCGCCCGCCGATGTCCTCTATAACAATGCTCTGCGCGATTACAACGCCGGCCGCTATGACCTGGCCACGCAGGAATTCGGCGATTACCTGAAGTTTTACAGCGATACTGAATTGGCCGGCAACGCACAATTCTATGTGGCCGATATTGAATACCGCCAGGGCAACTTTCAACAGGCCGTCACAGATTATGACAAGGTGCTGGAACAATATGCCGGCGGTAACAAGACCGCCGCGGCCCAGCTCAAAAAAGGATTTGCGCTGCTCGAGCTTGGCCAGAAGCCGGAAGGCGTGCGCGAGTTGAACTCCGTCATTCAGCGCTATCCGCGTTCCATCGAAGCCACGCAGGCCCGCGATCGCCTGCGTAAACTGGGGGCCGCGCCCGCGGCCTCCCGCAAGCCCAGCCCTTCCCACGCCCGCTAAGAGCTATACTGCCCATCTGCCTGTTATTACTTTAGTTATCTCCACCTGCAAATTTAGTTGCAAGATTCTCCCTAATTAGCGTTCTAATTGTGTTCACAGATACACCCAGTGAACAATCTGGTTTTGCTGTTCTGGTGAAGCAGGTGCTGCAAGCGCACCTTTTTTGTGAGAGCGCCAGCAGCCGAAGACACATTAAGAAGCAGTTTTGATCTAGCTTGTTTCAAGAATAGCTTTTGTATCAGGGCACGACTGGTAACCCATGCCTTTAGCCATGGGCGGCGAAGCGAAAAGTGCCGTTTGGGCCCAAAAAAAGGGGGCTTTAGTCCGTGGATGAGACCTGAATTTGTGAGACCTGATAAATGAACAACCCCGAAGGGGTGGCGCGTTATAGCCCAGCGCTTCAGCGCTGGGTAAGCGAAAAAATGATTTTTAGTCCCGTAGGGACGACGCCCTTCAAGTTCTCACACAGACTCTTTAGCCCCCTGATATCGAAGAGATATTTTTGAAACAAGCTCTAATGTTTTGGTGTTGAGGCGCTCTCAGAAAAAATACCATGACAGAACTCATCATCATCTTCATCTTGTATGTGGTCGCCGCCATAGCTGTCTCCGGCGCAAACGAGTTCGCAATTTTTCTCGTCTTTGCTTCCATTTTTGTGGTCTCGTTGCGGCGCTATTTACTGGAGAAAAAAGTAAGCGAGCATTGGCGCGAGTTACAGGCCCGCATGAAGGGACTGGAACTGAATCAGCAGCAGGTGCTGAAACGGCTGCATGAACTGGAACATCCCGCAACGGTGGTGGCCAGGGAATACAAGCCTGCTCCAGTTTCATCCGAGGAAGCCGTAACGCGCTTCATGCCCGAGGTAGAAAAGAAGCCGGCGGCGGAACAAAAACCAGTTTCGCATCCTGCCACGGTTGTAACCCCGCCTCCGCCTGCGCAAGCGCCTGCAGAACCTGCAAGAGTGCCTTTAGTTGTCGAGCCGGTAACGCCAAAACCGGCAACGCCTCCGCCAATTCCGGTGACTCCGCCGCCACAGGCTCCGCTGATCGCAGCGCAGAAAGAAACCGGGCCTCCTGCAGCCCCTTCGATTCCCGCTGCGCACCCGGCGGATATTCATTCAACACCGCCCGCGGCGAAACCGACCACCCCTCCGGCGCAGCCGCAAACACCTTATATACCGCCAGCCGCCCCGCCGCATGTGCCGCCAGCCGCGCCTCAGCATGTAAGCACACCGCCAACATCGGCCAGGGTTACCTCGCCGATTGCGCAACCGGCAGGAATGCGCGGATCAGGCGGCTCGATTCCCTCGTCGGGATACGCTTCGATGCATCCGCCCAAGCCCAAGCGAAACTGGGAAGAGACAATTGGCACGAACTGGCTGGCCAAGATTTCGGTTGCTATGCTTGTTGTGGGGATCGCGGTGTTTCTTTCCTGGCAGTGGAATCACATGACGCCGCTGGCAAGAATCGGCCTGGGAATGCTGGCGGGAGCGGGAGTCTTGGCATTCGGTATCTTCCTGGAAAAACGCGAACACTATGTCATTTTAGGAAGGGTCAGCATTGGTGGTGGATGGGCAATTATTTTCGTTACCACATACGCCATGCGGTTTTTCAAAGGTACCGAGATCCTTCCCTCGGACATCGCCGGATTCGTCCTGCTCTTTCTCGTAGCCGTGGCCATGGTAGCCCATACTTTGCGCTATCACTCGCAACTGGTCACAGGTGCCGCCTTTATCCTGGCCTACTCGACAGTATGGATTGGCAATAGCGATCAGACCCATAGCCTCGTGGCCAATGCACTGCTTTCAGCCGGACTCGTCGTACTAGTCTGCCGCTACAACTGGTTTGAGCTTGAAGTCCTGGGAATCTTGGCGGCCTATATCAATCACTTTTATTGGCTGCAGCCTATCGTCGAGCGGGCAGGCCGTCATAAGCCGTTCGATCAATTCCCCGTCAGCGCGGGCATTTTGCTCGTCTATTGGGCAATCTTCCGTATTTCTTACCTGATTCGTAAGGTAAAAACGGAGCACGAAGAAAAGGTCTCCACTTTAGCTGCATTGCTGAACACCTTCGGCTTGCTGTATATGCTGAAGTACCAGTCGGTGCATCCAGAGTGGGAATTCGCATTCGTTCTAATATTCGGAGCGGTTGAATTCATACTGGGACAACTGCCGCGCATACGCAAACGGCGCTTGGCCTTCATAATGCTCTCCACCATTGGCGCAACTTTACTGGTAGCGGCATTTTATATTCGTTACGCGCCGGAACCGGCCCATCTTTCAGTACTCTGGCTCTTAGAGGCTGAAGCCTTTTTCCTGGCGGGAATCTTCGCGCGTGAAGTTCTCTTCCGCTACTTTGGCATGCTGGCAGGGTTAGCCGCCACATTTCAGATTCTGGCTACTCAAAAGCTTACTGGCGATATTGACTTGCCCCGTGCCTCAGTCTTCGGGCTCGCGGCTGTGCTGTTTTACTTCAATTCGCTTGCTACTCCACGTGTATGGAAAAAACTGGTCACCTCTGGTTTTGAGCTAGGCTGTCTGCGGGCGTTTTCCTATATCGCTGCTTTTATGGCCTGCTCGGCTGTTTGGGTCGGCTTCCCCAACACCTGGGTTCCGGTATGGTGGGCAGCCCTCGCCCTTGTGATCATCTTTGGCGGATCGTATTTAAGAAGCTGGGACCTCTGCTACCAATCCCACGTCATCGTTGCTGCCGCATTTCTCGGCATGCTGGCTTACGGCCTTGATCTGCCGTACACACCTGCATCGCATTTCAATCTGCGCGTTCTGCGTTTTGTGTTGGTTGCACTGGCGTTTTACCTGTGCGCCTGGAAAAACCACACCCTCGACCGGCTGTGGGCTTCGGCCATGCGCGGAATTCACACCTCCATGGCTGCGTTGCTGATTGCAACACTGATCTGGATTGAATTCCCCAACTCCTGGATGGCTGTCAGTTGGATGGTCTTCGCCCTGGCCCTGGCCGCGGTGGCGCGTTATGGAAAGCTGCGCGAGTTCTCTGTGCAATCGGCGGTGCTGGCGGTCGCCGTGCTGTGCCGTGCCATTTATTTCCATCTCGATTTGACCAAACCCATGCTCGGGTACCTAAGCGAACGCCTGGTAACGCTCGGACTGGTCACGATTGGGTTTTACATCCTGGCCTGGCTAAGCAGCGATGATGAAGATTGGGCTTTTTCCCGCTACTTTTCTTATTTCAATACCTGGGCGGCTGCCGGGCTGGTTTCTCTGCTCATTTGGTATGAAGTTACACCCTGGCCCGGATGGATCGCCGTCGCATGGATGATCGAAGCCCTGCTGCTGGCCGCGGTCATGGACATCCTGACCCGAAGGAAGCAGGAGCCCGAGGCGCTGCAGTTTTCTTGGCAATCTTATTTAATTACTCTCGCGGCCTTTGCCCGAACTCTGCTGTTCAACTTCGATATACCGCACGGCGAAGGCCTTCTGAATGCGCGAGTGGTAACAGTTGCCCTGGTTGCAGCGTTACTTTATGGCTGCGCGGCACTGCGTTGGAAGAGAAGGACAACTGCCAATGCCATCGCCCGTCAAACTCATAATTACGCGGCTTCTTTCTTGCTGGTTCTTCTGGGCTGGGTGGAGTACCGCAACGCCTGGGTCGCAGCCATCTGGATCGTCTTTGCACTGGCAGCCGCGCTCGTCGGGCGCTATCTCAAACTGCGTGAGTTTTCCATCAAGTCAGGATTGTTGGCGCTCGTAGCCGTAGGCCGGGTGGTCATGGTAAATCTGCAGGTAGAACAAACCTGGCACAACATGAGCTTGCGTTTGGTTACGGTCGGAATTGTAATCGCCGCGCTTTACGTCATGGCGCCCCTGAGCCGGCTGAAAGAGTTCTCCATCACCTATCACCTTGCCAACCTTTACACCTGGATGGCTTCGGCGCTGGTCATGACACTGGTCTGGTACGAGATGCACGAGCATCAGGCGGTTAGTGTCGCGATTGTCTGGACCCTTTTCGCGGTGGTGTTGTTCGAAATCGGCATGAACCGGCCCTCCCTGCATCTCCGCCTGCAAAGTTATCTGGCGCTGGGCGCTACTTTCGTAAGGATCTGGTTTGCCAACCTCAACGCTGAAAAAATTCCAGGCAAGCTGGACCCAAGAATTTATACGGTTGCACCTCTGGCGCTGGCATTCTATTACGTGTATGAACGGCTGGAGGCCAGCGGCGAAGCTGACAAGCAATCAGGCACAGAGCGCGGACTTGCGATCACGCAGCTCACCAGCTTCCTGGGATTGATCACCCTGGGCGCAATCATGCGCGTGGCTATGGACCAGGAGCAGGTGGTTATCGGCTGGGCGGCGCTTGCTTTTGCATTAATGGCAACAGCCTGGATAAGAAAGCGTCTGATTTTTCATTATCAGGCGCTCTTTGCGACAGCCTGTGTGGTTTTTCGCGCTTTTTCCTATAACTTATGGTCAGGACGGCCGATGCAAGCGGATGCTACCCACCAGCCGTGGTTCTGTGTGGGCATTGCAATCACTTTGCTTTTCTTGACTCTTCCCTTTGCCTTCAAGATGCGCGAATGGAAAAGTGAACGCAGCAACCGCATACTGCGCTGGATTGAAGAAAACCCACACCAGGTTTTCTTTTTTGCTCCGCTAGCCCTGCTGACATTCCTATTGGGCAAAGAGCTTTCTCATTCCATGATTACCATTGGCTGGGGGCTGGAAGGCGTGGTTGTCTTTATATTTGCCCTTCGGGTTGGAATGCGCAGCTACCGGCTCTCCGGCTTGGGATTGTTGCTGTTGTGCATTGGCAAGGTCCTGATAGTTGACGTTTGGGGGCTTGAACTTCCTTATCGTGCGCTCACCTTAATTGTGTTGGCCGTGATCTTGGGCGGGGTCTCTTTCCTATACTCCCGCTATCGGGAGATCATTCGGGAATACCTATGAAACGCTGGCTCTTCTTATTCATTATTATTGCTGCAAGCGCCGGGGCTCTGCTGCTGGCCGAGCGGCAGAAGGCGCAGACCCATGTAGGTCCAGAGGTTGTTCTGGGTTTGATCGCCGATACCGAGCAGGAGATGAGCCGCCTGCCCGCCCGCCTCACCCGCATCAGCGACGAGCAGGAGATCCGCATTGGCGACGAGATGGCGCAGCGTTATCTCGCCGAAATCGATGCGGCGGAAACTAAAAATGCTAAAACTAATTACAATGACCAGCTTGTGCAATCTTATGTTGAACGCGTAGGAACAAGGGTTTCCCTTTACGCTCATCGCAAACTTCCCTACCGCTTTCATTACGTCCCCGACCCAAACGTCATTAACGCTTTCGCCCTCCCCGGTGGACACGTCTTCATAGGCCGCGGCATGCTCGACCTGATGACCACCGAAGACCAGTTGGCATCCGTGCTGGGACACGAGGTCGAGCACATTGATTTGTATCACTGCGCCGAGCGCGTGCAGCTTGAGGCCCACATGCGCAAGTTGCACCTGGAAGAAATCAACGGATTGGTCTCAATCCCGGTTGACCTTTTCAAAGCGGGCTACAGCAAAGATCAGGAGCTCGACGCCGACCGCGCCGGAACCCGGCTGGCCATGATGGCTTCCTACTCGCCCGAAGGAGCAATCTCGATGTTTCGCATGCTGGGGAAATTATGTGACCAGCAACAAAGTGGAACGGCCAATACTCCCGAGCAGGAAGTCTCGCAACTGGCCATGGAAACCCTCAAGGGCTACTTTGAAAGCCATCCGCCGGCACAGGAAAGAATTGAGCAAATCGAGAAGCTAATGCGGGAGTCCCCGACGCCGCCATCGGCGCAAAGACGCCTCGACCCCGGCGTAATGGCGGCCCTGCACAGAGACGGAGAAAGCATGGCCAGCGAGGCGCCTGCGAGAATTCTGCATTAGAGCCTCCGCGTTACTCCACGCCTCGCATGGGCTGCCTCCTGTGCAGCGCATCTTACAGGCGTAACTTATGTCCTGGTACATCACAGCTAACTGCTAAATGCTGGTTACTTCCGGCCCTTTGCCCCACGTATCTTTCGGCCATGATTCGTCAACATCCCGCTGAGCCAGATATCGGTCATCTCCTCCGCGACACGCTGGGGGTCGGACTTCTGATAGCGCTTTCCCCCATAAATTTCCTGTACCAGAAAGTAATTGCCGATCATCCCCAGGAATCCTCGAGAGGCGGTCACCGGGTCCATTTTTCGCAGCTCGCCCTTTTCCATGCGTTTGCGCAGGTGCTCGGCCAGCACCTCGTAATACTTCGCCACATAGGTCCGGAAAAACCTTTGCGAAAGCTTATGGTTCTCCAATGCGCTGTAAAGTGATAGCCGGGCGAGCCGGGTATCGCGCTGCAATATCTCGCTGGCCAGCGTGAAAAGCAGTTGACGAAGATCAGCCGGCTGATTCAGGCGCTCCTCCAGCTCGCGGTGCGAGCGCCCGCCATGGCTAAGCATCTCTTCAATGACTCCCCAGTACAGATCTTCTTTGCTGGGAAAATGGCGAAAGATGATGGCCTCATTCACCCGGGCCTTCTCGGCGATCTCGCGCGTGGTCGCCCCTTTATAGCCCTGATCGGCAAAAATCTCTGCGGCTACCTCTAAAATCTGTTGGCGGCGGTCGGTGCCGGAAAGGCGCGCTTGGCGGTTCGGTGGCATGTAAGCAAGTACTTACTATACTTTAGTATGCACCAGAACAAAGTCAAAGACCAGACAAATCTTGGCAGGGATCGTCAATTCGCGTAAATCCGCGTTCATCTGCGGCGAAAAGCTTTGTCTTTCGCTGGCAACCGGCAACTGGTAGCTGGCAACTGCTTGCTCTGATATCAAAACCGTGATTTTTGAACGATTGTGCGCCATCATTGTCCTGGGGCATTCAGGATGCCCTGCAGCGCGCTCTCTGAAATCTTAAAGGTTTTGGTTTCCCTTGCAGCTTGGAGCTGGGGGCTTGGAGCTGGTTTTGTTGCAGCTTGCAGCTGGTTGTGTGGCACAGCCCGGCAAGCCGCAATCAAAGACTATATCTCTTCTCCATGCACTGTCATCCTGCTCCCGCGAAGCGGGAGCAGGACCTCCGATGGCGCCGGGCGCCACCCAGGGCTGAAAATCGGACTTTCGCTTCGATCTTTCCCTGCGCTGATGGAATCATTGATGAGCCGTTGGCAAGGAGTCTTGCTTTCCTTGACCTGGCTCCGGGGTGACCGCCGGAGCTTGGAGCCGAGGGCTTGGAGCTGGTTTTTTACCAATCAGTAAATAAAGTACCCCCCCCTCAAGGACTACCAGGTAACCCCCAAGCATGTCATTGTATTAACAAGAGTTAGATTCAAAACAGGTTACTTAGTAAGGGGGGGTGGTGGCCAAAACCTCCAATGCGCTCGAACTTATTGTAAGAGAGTTAACAGAACAACAGCTAAAAGCCAAAAGCTAGGAGCTTAAATCTACCCACTAGTACATGTACTATTGGACATATCTATACTGACCTAATGGACACATTTATCGCTTGTTTTTCCGCTATCAGTACATGTCCCATTCTGGTATTATTGCTCTCCCCCCGAAAGTATGTCCTAGAAGTACGTCCAAGGAGTCCCCTATGCTTCGGTCGATTCTGACTGGCAAGCTTGTTGTCCTGTTGTCTTTCGTCCTGCTCTCTTCGCTGGCCCCGGCACAGTTTCGCACGGTGACGGTGCAGAATGATCCCAGCAACCCTGTCCCCACGACCATCCAGAACGGCAACCCGATTCCTATCACGGTTCAAAATACCGATCCTCTCTCCGTAAATGCCAACATCACCAATGTGCCCCAGGTCACGGTGGGCGGCACAGTGAGCACTGCCGTCGTCAATGTGCCTACAGTCAACGTGAATGGCACCGTGCCCGTGGCGGTGGGCAACACGGTGAGCTCTGCCATTGTCAATGTGCCTACAGTCAACGTTAACGGCACTGTGCCGGTAACGGTAGGCAGTACGGTGAGCGCTGCCATCACCAATGTGCCTACAGTCAACGTTAACGGCACCGTGCCGGTAACGGTAGGCAGCACAGTGAGCACTGCCATTACCAATGTGCCCACAGTCAACGTTAACGGCACTGTGCCCGTGGCGGTGGGCAACACGGTAAGCTCTGCCATTGTCAATGTGCCCACGGTAAACGTGAATGGCACCGTGCCCATCTCTGGCGCCGTGACGGCCGCCATTACCAATGTGCCAACGGTGAACGTAAACGGAACCGTGCCGGTGAGCGTCACCAATCTGCCCCTGGGAACCATAGGGACGGGTACCACCGTGGTCCTGGTGAAGAACCTCGAGAACACGTTGTTGCAGCAGGTGTTCCAAACATCGCTGTCGTGCGCCACCTCCCCGGGACTGGGAAGCAATTGCACAGCAGCATTCAATGTCCCGGCGGGAAAGCAGCTCATGGTTGAGTACTTGCAGGTGGTATCCAAGGGAAACGTCGCCAACGGCATGCACCACTTCGAGATCCAGACCATCGTCAGCGGACAGCCCCTGACCTACTTCTACGGCCCCGGCAACAAACTTCTCTCGGATACGGCCTCTGATGACCGCCTGGTGCGAATCTATGCCGACCCGGGAAGCACGGTCCAATTAACAGGCGTTCAGGGCATGCCCGGACCAGGCATTACCTTCAACCTGCTGCTCTCCGGACACCTGATCGATGTGCAGTGAAAGCAGTTGCAGCTACAAGCTGCAAGGAAAGGCGAAGGCTTTTCGCTGCAGATTGATGCGGATATGCGCGGATATTCAATCACCCAATTACGCTGTTACCCGATTACCCAATTCAATGATCCGATGACCCAATCTTGATATCCGCGTTGATCCGCGTCCATCCGCGGCGAAATCTTCTGCTTTTCTCCGCGACTCCGCGGTGGAATTCAGAAATCAAAAAATCGTAATTCGTAAATCGCAATTCGCAAATCTAAAAAAAACGCCCGGCGGGTCAGGCCGGGCAGTCTCCTAGTCAAACTTCGAGGATTGTTGCTCTTACTTCTTAAGCGTAAATACTCCAAGCGCCAGTGACGCTAACGCCAGCAGTGCCAGCAAGGGCAGTGGCGAAGCGGTCTGGGGCAGTCCCTGTCCACTCTGGTTGGCAGCAGACTGGGTGTTCTGGTCCGAAGTCGCGCTCTGGTCCGCAGCAGCCGTGTCCTTGTGTTTCTTGTCTGCCGTCTGGTCGCTGCTTGAGGTCGCAACAGCCTGATCGCTGCTGGTTGCGGTTGCCGAGCTCGACGAAGAAGGCGAGGTCGCCGTATTCTGCGCCGTGGTCGTGTCGCTGCTGCTCGGAGTCGTGGATGAAGACGAAGCCGAAGAGCTGGGCGTTGTCGCCGCACCGGCGCCGCTCATGTCTGGGCTGCTGCTGGTGGTGCCGTTCGAAGACGAACTGGTAGAACCCGTCGTGCTGCTGCTCGAAGGATTGCTGCCGGCCGTCGTGGTATCGCTCTGCGGAGTCGCGCTGGAGCTGCCCGTTGCCGAGCTGCCCGTGGAGGTTCCGTAAGGCGAAGAGCTGGTTGAAGGTGAAGTCGACGACGCTGAAGAACTGGGCGAGGTCGTGCTGCTGGCCGCTCCCTGGCTGGTCGAGCAGGTCGAAGACACCATGCTCGCGCTTGCCACTTTGAAGGTGCCATCGCTGTTGGGCGTGCCGGTTACTGCAACCGTGTGTCCCACATGGTCTTTGAAGGCTGCGTTGTTGTTCGACTGCAACTGCCACGCCTTGCCATTACTGTCGGTCAGGGTGTAGTTGTCGCCAGAAGCGCTGATGCAGCCCTGCACGGTCTGTGATGTGGAGGAGGCTCCGGTCGAGGTTTGGTCGCTGGAAGAGGAAGAAGACGAAGATGGGTTCGACTGCGTCGAAGAGGGCTGCTGGTCAGGCATGGTGCCTGTCTGGCTGCCCTGGCTCGACGGCTGGGATGAGGTGCTGGGTTGGTTACTGCTGCCTGTTTGGTCGCTACTACTACTGGTTGACTGCGCCGCCACCATACCGGCGGAAAGCAGCAGAATTGAAATGCCGTACAAGAGTTTAGTCATCGATGCTACTCCTAGATTGAGTTCTGCTCTGAACTTCCATAGCTCTCGCCGGCCCGGCGAGGATCTGAAGCCAGTTATACAAATGGTTAGAAAGAAGTAACTAGCGAGGGGTTTGCTTGAAATTACTTATTTGAGCAACTCTGGTTATGGATTTTCAAGGCTATTGATGGGAAAAACCTGGAGCCTCTACTCTCTCTTTGTTTACTATGTTGCAAACTTTGTTTTTGGAATTGTTTTCCCTGTGTTTGCTCAATTGCAAACTCAATCGCAACCTCGAGACAACTTTGCTCTCGCTTCCCCCCATTTCGCTTAATATGAAACCACCGGCATGAGCACCCCTGACGAACTGTGGATGGAAGCAGCCCTGCGCGAGGCCCTGCGCGCCCAGGCCAACGACGAGGTCCCGGTGGGCGCGGTGGTTGTGCACCAGGGCAAGATCACCGGCCGCGGATACAACCGCAACCGCAGCGACTCCGATCCTACGGCGCACGCTGAAATTGTGGCCCTGCGCGAGGCCGGCCGCACTCTGGGGAATTACCGGCTCGAGGGTTGCGAAATGTTTGTCACCATTGAGCCCTGCGCCATGTGTTGCGGCGCTCTGGTACATGCCCGTCTGGCGCGCCTGGTCTATGGCGCAGATGACGCCAAAGCCGGCGCGGTGCGCTCGGTGATACAGGTCTTAAATCATGCGCAACTCAACCACTCCATGCAGGTGCAGGGAGGCGTGCTGGCGGGAAAATGCGCGCAGATGATGCAGGCCTTCTTTCAGCAGCGGCGCGGGCAGTGATGTGCCGGCTGATTTTATGAACGTCGCCGCTCCTCTAACTCTTCAATCGTGCGCGGCCAATCTTCGCGCAGCAGGCGGCTCAGGGAGCGATCGGCTAGCAGTTTGTCGCCTGTCTGGCAGTGGGGGCAATAATTGGTCTCGTTGGAAGCATAACGAATGCGCTGGACCTTTGTGCCGCATCGCGGACACGGCTTTCCGTAGCGGCCATGCACGGCCATCTGATCGTGAAAGGCCGTGACCTTTTCGGGAAACTTGCCGCCCGCCCGGGAGCGGTGAATCTCGATCCATTGGGAAAGCGTGCCGCGCGTGGCTTCATAGAGGCGCGCGATCTGCTCGTGGCTCAATTTTTGTGTCAGGGCAATCGGTGAAAGCTGGGCATGATAAAGAATCTCATCTGAATATGCGTTGCCGATCCCGCTGAACAGCCGCGGATCGGTGAGCGATCGCTTCAACGTATGATTTTCAGCGGTCAAGGCGGCGCTGAACTGGTCGAGCGTGGCCGAGAAAACGTCAATACCTCCGGGATCAAGCCTGGCGAGTCCGGCCTCCCCCGTCACCAGATGAAGCGAAGCCCGCTTTCTGCTGCCGGCCTCGGTAAGCGTGAGCGTGCCGGAATCGAAGTGGAAGGCCGCCAGCGTGCGCTTTCCATCGGGGGACTTCTGCTGCTGGCTCCAATGCAGCCGGCCGGCAATCATCAGATGCAAGACCAGCCAGAGATCGTTGTCGAAGCCGATGGCGATGCGCTTGCCTATGCGGCGCAACGCAGTTACGGTGTGGCCGTGCGCTGCTTCAAGGGGAGGATCGGCGGTCCGCAAAAGGAACGGCCCGCGCACTTCGGCCCTCTCCAGAACGTGACCAAGAATGCGCTGCTCCAGCGCTTCGATATAAACAACAACGTCGGGCAGCTCCGGCACTGAACCTCTTTCCTAAACAGCGTGGCAGGGTGATGTATTGTCGTTCGCCAAAATAGATCGGCCGCCTAGAATCAAAAGGTTAACAGCATGACACTTACCATGGAAACAAATCATGTTCGACCTGTTCCAGCTGTGGTTGGGAGCCATCAAACGCATCTTTGTGTCCCGGAAATCTCTGGTGCTTGAGGACCGAACTCACCTGGGGCTGGAGAAGGACACGCCGGCAGGGAGAAGCACTACAAAAGCCCAAAGGATGGCGAATTGTCGCTTCGCCCAGACGGTTGCCGCTATTAATTCTTCACATTAGCGCTGGCACATTAGGAATACTGCCTGGTTTTAAGAAGCTCTCAAATTCTTACCGCCTTTTGCACAGCTTAGATCTTTTTTTTGATACTTTCATCAGATTTTCATGCGCGCGCAACCAGCGATCTGAATTGCTTTGGTAAGTTCGGGGCGGGTGAAATTCCCAAAACTTCAACCTGTTTCAAATCTACCCAGGAGAAAATCATGCATCAAACCAACAAGAGCAATCCACGACTGAAGATCGCCGCTTGTGCGGCGGTGTTCCTATTGTCGGTTTTTGGCTTCGGCGCGTCAGTCCAAGCCCAGACCGATCCGGACAAGGCGATCGACAAGATCAACACCGCCACGCCGATCAAGCACGTCATCATCATCGTCGGCGAGAATCGCAGCTTCGATCACCTGTTCGCCACCTATGTGCCAAAGAGCAAGCGCGAGAAGGTGTTGAACCTTTTGTCCGAAGGCATCATCAACGCCGATGGATCGCCAGGCCCGAATTTCGCCAAGGCGCATCAATTCAAGATCGTGTCCGCCCCCAATGGCGGCAAATTCTTCAGCAGCGCTGATTTGGTAGACAAGCAGCTCTACACCACTCTGCCAGTGCCCGATCTCAACGGCGTGCAAAATCCGCCCGCTGCCGCCCTCCTGACCCTGGGCGGCGATCCGGGCTTGCCACCCGCAGATCAATTCCTCCTGGCAACGGGGGGCACAGGTTTGCCCTTCAATGAGGGACCGGATATCCGCATTACCAACGTCAACAACCTCCTGCCGGGACCGTTCCAGTTGACCGGCCCGACCATGCCATTCGACGCCTACGCCGGCGACACGGTTCATCAGTACTTCCAAATGGTCCAGCAGGTGGATTGCGCCATCGACGCGGAGCACGTGTCGAAGGATAACCCGACGGGTTGTCTCCATGATCTCCAGTCGGCGGTTGACACCACCTACGCCACGCCTCCTGGCGGCGTGCCGCGTGACACCGGGGAGACCATGGAGTTCTTCAACATGCAGAACGGCGACGCACCTCTGTTCAAATCCCTGGCTGACAACTACACCATGAGCGACAATTATCATCAACCGGTGCTCGGCGGCACAGGCCCGGACAGCCAGCCGCTCGGCTTTGCTGATCAGGTGTTCTTCAGCGACGGTCATGGCAACGTCGCAACGCCGCCGGCGGCCAACATCTATAATCCCGATCCTCAGGCTGGAACGCTCAACCTCTATACGAAGCGGGCGCAATGGTTCAATTGCTCCGACCCGACTGCGCCGGGCATCGCTGCAATCACAGATTATCTGAATGCGCTCCCTTATCCCGTTCAGACGAAGTGCGACCCCGGCGCGTACTGGCAGGCCGTCAACATCAATCCTGCCTTCACGCCGAAAGGAACGCCGCAGGCTGGTCGCATCGTTCCGCAGACGCTGCAGCAGAGCATCGGCGATGTGCTCAGCGCCCACAATATTCCCTGGAAATATTATGGCGGCGGCTTCAATGCCAGTGGAACGGGCGGCCCATTGGACGGGCTCTATTGCAATATCTGCAACCCGTTCGAGTATGAGGCGAACTATCCGAGCGTGGTTCCAGATCACATGCGCGACGTCACCGATCTCTTCGCCGACCTCGTGAACGGCACGCTTCCGGCGGTCTCCTACGTGAAGCCGGATGGCGTTATGGACGGCCACCCCGCTTCCTCGAAGTGGGGGCTCTTCGAGGCCTTCACCCAAAACATCGTCCAACTCGCGCAAAGCAACCCGGAGCAATGGTCCGAAACCGCGATCTTCATTACCGTGGACGAGGGCGGCGGCTTCTACGACTCGGGCTTTATTCAGCCGGTGGATTTCTTCGGGACCGGCCCGCGCATTCCGATGATCGCCGTTTCGCCCTTCTCGACAGGCGGGCATATCAGCCACACCTATAGCGAGCATTCCTCTTTCGTGAAGTTCGTCGAACGGAACTGGATGCTCGATGCCACGCTCAGCACCCGCAGCCGCGATAACCTGCCCAATCCCAAACAGAGTGAAGGTGAGCACGCCTATGTGCCGCGCAACATGCCGGCTATCGGCGATTTGTTCGACTTGTTCAACTTTGATGATCATCATGATGATCACCATGAAGATCATCATGATGGTGATCACGGCCGCCGCTAGAACGGTCTAACCACCTCACGCGTAACCAGGCGCCGGCAGGAGATTCCTGCCGGCGTTTTTTACGTCATCGGGACGTCACTCTGACTGTGTTCTACAGAATTCTGGCAGCGCTACCACATCATGCCGCTGTAACTCAGACTCATAGTAATGTCTGGCTACACTTCCTGGCCAAGCGATGAGCGATCTCGGCGAGGGAGTCGTCCATTATTCGCTACGCTTCTTGGCTCTGGAGCCTTTGCGCTTTGAGTGCTTGCGATTCAGCACCTTTTGCAAACCCTTGATTTGTTCTTTGATTTCCCGAATCGCGGTTCCGAGCGTTGAGAAACACATCGTCTGTATCTTTACGCTGCCTCTCCCATTCTCGTTCCATGCGGTCAAAGCGTGCTGACTCATCCAGTTCGTATTCATGAAGGGGTGTCAATCAGCTGTTCATTGGACTCGGCACGAGTGCGCTCGATGCGCATCTTGTACTCATTAAGTGTTCGAACTGGAACAGACTGAGGCACTCCAGTCTCAAACAATGTGGCTCAAATGAACGTTGCCGCTATTAATTCTTGCCTCCCATCGAATTGGCTATGGTTGTTGCTCGCAGTTGACCATCCACGGAATCCCGAACTGATCGACCAGCATACCGAACTTGGCAGACCAAAACGTCTTCTGGATCGGCATCGTGACGCTTGCTTTTTCCGAGAGTGCGGCAAATATCTGCTCTGCTCTCTCGGGTTCCTTCACACTCAAGGTAACTGAGATGCCCTGAGGTTTACGCTGTTGATCGGGTGGAGCGTCGCAGCCCATCAGTACCGCACCGTCTGCCACCAGCCGCGCATGCATGATCTTGTTCTTCCAGTGCGGCGGAACATGAGATTCCGCCGGCGTGCCTGCATAGGGCAACAGGGCTTCAATCTTTCCTCCGAGGCAGCTCTCGTAGAACTTGAATGCCGCCTCACATCCGTCGTTGAAATGTAAATATGGAGTCAATTGCATCGTTTTCTCCTTTTTCTGTAGTTGAATTACAAAGTTGAATTGCAAAATCGTTTTTTATTTTTAATTTCTCCCGCTGAATTACGCAGGTGATCGCCTTTTTGAGGGCTGACTTCACGCTAGCTCCGCAGCGGAATCAGCGCTCGAAGGCGTGGCTCGCGCAGAAACACTCCAAGCCAGGCAAGCACGCCGAAAATAATGGGAAACACCGTTTCAAATGCGGGAGAGCCGGCACGAACCTGGGCGGCGGTTGCGCCACCCAGGTAGCCTGTCAGCAGGATCGCGCCCAGAATCGACGTGTAAGGAATCGCGTAAAGCGCGGTACAGACCAGCAATGTGATTCCGATCCCCACAATACTTGTCACCGGGAATCCGAGTCGAATCGTGGCATCGATTACCTGTTGTACTCTCATCAGTTTCATGACACCGTCAAAAACCATGAACAAGACAACTAAACCGCTTATAGTGCGCCCGGTCCAGAGACTCGCCTTTGAAACGGGGGCCGATTGCGCAGTTGATTCCATAAGACTTTTTCTCCTTAATCTTCAATTTGAAATGTCGTTCGCGCTGACGCGTTCTTTCGCAAAGTTGATCGCCAAATTACGCACGGGTCTTCGCGAAGTCTTCCGGCTCGAAGAGTGGACGAATCTCCACTTCCGTGCCGCCGCCGAACGGAGCACGCTTTAACCATGTGATCGCCTCTTCCAGCGAATTCACCTTCCACAGCCAAAACCCGGCCACGAGTTCCTTCGTCTCCGCGAAGGGGCCGTCAATGACGGTTTTCTTGTCATCGAACTTGACGCGCACGCCGTTTTTGCTCGATTTCAGTCCATCGCCGGCCAACATCACGCCCGCTTTGATTAGTTGATCATTAAACTTGCCCATTTCGGCCAACAGCTCGGAACTGGGAAGAATCCCCGCCTCCGACTCAGTGCTGGCCTTTACGATTACCATCACTCTCATTGTTCTTCTCCTCAATTTTTTACGGCTCAGTGTCTTGCCGCTTTCATTGGTTAATCGAATGGCGAGTGTCCCAATCGACATCGTTCAAGAAAAATTTATTTGGCCGCACCTCAAAACAAAAGGCTGACCCCATGTGCGATCAGCCTTTGGGTCTTCGGTTATAGATTCGCTAATCCGGCAGATTAGGAATTTCCAGCGCGGGACGGATCTCCACCGTGCCTTTGCGAGCCCCCGGAATTCTGGCCGCAATTGCAAGCGCCTCATCCAGGTCTTCGGCTTCAACCATGAAGTAGCCGCCCAACTGCTCTCTCGTCTCAGCGAAGGGACCATCTTGTACGATGCGTTTGCCTTCGCGCACCCTCACGCTCGTCGCCGTCGTCACCGGCTGCAGAGGTGACGCTGAAATGTACTGCCCTTTCGCCTTCAACTGCTGGGCCAACTCCGTTGATTCGCCGTAGCAATGCTGCCGCTCCGGCTCCGTCCAGGCATTCTCGTCCGCATAAATCAGCAACATGTATTTCACCTTCTGGTCCTCCACTGAGTAGTCGAATGAGCGGGGCGGGAATCGACCGCTCCGCCTTAAAATCGTTAAAATTGTTAAGATGCATGCCGATGCCGCATTAGCCGTAGAAGCAGTTTACCGCACCGACTGGGGGCGCATTGTTGCCACCCTCATAAACCTGCTCGGCGATTTCGAACTCGCGGAAGAGTTCGCGCAGGAAGCGTTCGCGACCGCACTGGACAAGTGGTCTGTCTCCGGGATTCCCGAATCGCCTCGCGCATGGATCATTCAGACCGCCCGTCACAAGGCCATTGACCGGATCCGCCGGCAGACGCTGTTCGCGAAAAAGCTCCAGCCTCAGCTTGCCTATGAAACTGAATCCGCTGTTTACGAGCCCGACTATGATGCTGATGAAATACCTGATGAGCGGCTTCGACTGATTTTTACTTGCTGTCACCCGGCGCTCGCCCGCGAAGCCCAGGTGGCGCTGACGCTTCGCACTCTGGGCGGACTCGAAACCGACGAGATTGCCCGCGCTTTCGTTGTCTCTGAGCCTACCATGGCCCAGCGCCTCGTTCGCGCCAAGCGCAAGATCCGCGATGCCAGAATTCCATACGTAGTGCCTGCCGCGGCTGATCTGGGCGAGCGTCTCGATGCGGTGCTGACCGTCATCTACCTTGTATTCAACGAGGGATACGCGGCCACTCGCGGCAGCCAGCTCATGCGCCACGATCTTTCCGCCGAGGCTATTCGTCTGGGGCGCCTTCTCTGCAAGCTGATGTGGCCCTCGCCGCCAACCGAGGCCACGGGGCTTCTGGCGCTGATGCTGCTGCACGATTCTCGCCGCGATTCGCGAACCAACAGAGCCGGCGAGATCGTTGTGCTCGAAGAACAGGACCGCACACGCTGGAACCTGCAGCAGATCGCCGAAGCGTTACCGCTGGTCAACGAGGCCATGCAGCGCCCAGCGCCGTATGCGCTGCAAGCGGCTATTGCGGCCGAGCACTGCAAGGCAGTTCGCGCCGACCAGACCAACTGGAGCCGGATCGTCGAGCTTTATAATCAACTGGAACAACTCGATGCTTCACCTGTTGTCTCGCTGAATCGTGCCGTTGCGGTTGCCATGTCGGAAGGCCCTGGCGCTGCGCTTGCGATCATTGACAACCTGGAAACCGGCGGCGAATTGAGCGATTACCATCTACTGTATGCCGCGCGTGCTGATCTGCTGCGCCGGCTAGGGGCGCGTGATGAAGCTGCGCGCAGTTACTCGCAAGCTCTTGCGCTTGTCACCAATGATCGTGAACGCGCGTATCTGGAACGCCGGCTCCGTGAGCTACAAGCCGTTATCTAAAGGTCGAAGCGTATCTTCCCTGCACGCAGCCAAATTCGGCCTCAGCAAACCTTTTCAGGCTCATCGCTGCAACCGCCTGAAATAGGATACAAATGCGACAGATTATAAAGTTGGTGAGCGCGGAACGGAATCGAACCTTCAATCTGACTGATTCTCAATCAGAAATATCGCATCCGCTTGGCGGTATACCTTGCATTGTTCCCATTTCAGAATGAGTACCATTTTGAAACTCAGTCTCATTTCACTATGAATCGTCCATAACATAGACAGAATTCTGCAACATGTACCCCGCGAGTGCGTAGCATAAGTTTCTATCTCTTTCATCTTGTGTCATTTGCAGTGCGGCAGGCCTTTGGCACTCGATGTGCTCTAACAATCAGCAAAACATAGTCCAGAGGAGAAAAATCCAATGCAAGATAACGATGTAATGCGGCTTGAAGGAGTTTTGCTCACCAGTGATGCCCAGGTGCTTTGCGTTATGAACCAAGTGCTCGATAACTTTGAGATTGAGACCGAGGTCTGCACCGAATCCAACTCGGCGGTCGAGGCAGTGTCGAGCCGGAAACTTGACACCCTGATTGTAGATTGGAGCGAGCACGAGCAGCCCGCGCAGGTCCTGAGCGCCATGCGCCAATCTCAGGAGAACGCCAAATCGACCGTCCTGGTCATGGTGAACGGTGCTCCGGAGATGCAAGCTGCGAACCGCGCCGGGGCCAACTTCATCATGCACAAGCCTATCAACTTCGAGCAAGCCACGCGTTGTTTGCGAGCCGCCTATGGAGCCATGCTCCAGCAGCGCCGCCGGGCGGCGCGCTATCCGGTTGATATTCCCGTAACCGCAAAAGTCACCGGAACGGGAAAGGTGGAAGGCAAGATTGCCGATCTCAGCGAGGGCGGGCTGGCGTTTCACAGCAAACAAACCATTCAGGTAGGCCAGGAGTTATCGTTCGAATTGAGGCTTCCCGGAACTTCGAGCCTGCTCCATATCACAGCCAAGGTAGTGAATACAGATGGCAGAGGCCGGGCGGGTGTTTGCTTCACTTCTGTGCCGGCCGGCGAAATGGCTGCTCTCAAGCAATGGCTGTCAAGCCGTCTGGCCAGGATGATGGACCGCCAGGTTTTTACCGACTACACCAACCGCTTGAACTAAGCGGAAACTCTAAGGAGAAACATAATGCCCGCTCGAGTATTGTTGATTGACGATTCAAGGTTCCTGCGAACTGCTTTGGAGAAGATGCTGTCCAAAAGGGGATTTGAAGTTTGCGTTGCCGGAGATGGTGAAGAAGGGCTGCGACTGGTCCGGGAATCCGCAAAGTTTGATCTGATTTTGCTCGATCTGTTCTTACCCAAAATGACGGGATACGAGATACTCAAGCGCCTTCGAGCCAATCCGGCGACCGACACAGTTCCCGTACTAATTTTAAGCGGCATTGCCCGGCAAAAGGATCTGGAGGAACTAAGGAGCCAGGGCGCGACCGATTGTCTGCCCAAAGAAACCCTGGACCTGAGGGCGGTTGTGGCTAGTGCTGAGGCCTGCTTGATGCAGCAGCAACTGCAAGCTTGCATTTAAGGGGATCTCAAAGCAAACATTCCAGCCACTCACCTCGGGGGCTGTAGAAATCATCTCCGATAGCTGAACGCCACCTGATTTGACTATATAGCAGCAATTGAGGCGCGCCTACGTCATCAAAGATAATAGATTGACCAGTAAGTATGGATGCGGCCTACTTACCTTTAAGCTAAACTCATATACAATAATTTGTGATTTTGATCTTCGGTTGCCCTCTTTTCACCATCTGAAATGATTCAAAGGACCATTCGATGAAATTCTCTCGTTTTATCGTCCTCTCCACAATAATTTCGCTTGTATCAGGAGCATATCTCTCAGGCGCTGAAACCAAGAAACATTCCCGGAAGAAGGCTCCGGCGGCGGCAGTGGCCGCGAAGGCTCATGATGTTATTACCGGCAAAGACGCTTTCACCGATTACACCCAGGAAAAGCCGGGCGTCTTCCGCAAGATCACAGTGGCAGATCTGCCTGAACCCTTCGCGACTGAGTCTATAGATCATGGACCCAGGGTAGTGTCTCGTCCTTCGGGAGCATGGCCGCAGGCCTTGCCTGGATTCAAAGTTGAACTTTACGCCTCAGGCCTGCAAAATCCCCGGCTGATCCGCACTGCGCCTAACGGAGATATCTTTCTCGCTGAGAGTAAGCCCCGTTTTGCGTCCGGTAATGTAAAAGTGTTCCGTGGGGTGACTGCTGACGGAAAAGCCGAGAAAATGGAGGTCTTCGCTACCGGTCTCAAGCAGCCCTTCGGCATCGCTTTTTATCCGCCTGGCCCCGACCCACAATGGGTCTACATCGGCAACACCGATTCTGTAATCCGCTTTCCGTATCACAACGGAGACCTGAAGGCCAGCGGCCCCAAACAGGTCATCGTTCCTGATCTGCCCAGCGGCGGCCTTCTCCGCGGCGGCGGGCACTGGACGCGCGATATCGCCTTTTCCCGAGATGGGAAAAAGATGTACGTATCTGTAGGCTCGAAATCGAATAAGGATGATACGGATGGCAATTCGAGCGAACGCCGCCGGGCCGACATTCTGGAATACAACCCGGATGGCACAGGCTTCCGCATCTATGCCTACGGCATTCGCAATGCGGTTGGCATCGCCGTCCAGCCTGAGACCGGTGAGCTCTGGGGTTCAGTCAACGAACGCGATACTCTAGGCGATGATCTTGTGCCTGATTACATCACCCACATTCAGGATGGCGGCTTCTACGGCTGGCCCTGGTACTACATCGGCGGGCACTACGATCCCGAGCATAAAGGCAAGCATCCCGAACTGAAGGACAAAGTAATAACCCCCGACGTTCTGCTGCAACCGCATTTTGCTTCCCTGGAAATGGTTTTTTACGAAGCCGGCCAGTTCCCTGCCGAATACCACGGCGATGTCTTCGCCGCCGAACACGGCTCCTGGAACCGTCACAAACGGTCCGGCTACGAAGTGATCCGCGTGCCTCTTAACAATGGCAAAGCCACGGGAGCGTACGAAGACTTCCTCACCGGCTTCACTCTCGATGATGGCGATGTCTGGGGACGCCCGGTCGGCGTCGCCGTGGGCAACGACGGTTCACTCTTCGTCACCGACGATGGCTCCAACTCAATCTGGAGAGTCAGCTACACCGGCAAATAACAACGCGCATTTCTCTGTGCCTTTGTGGCAAGTTTATTTTGTTTTTCTCCGCGTTTCCGCGCCTCAGCGGTAAAGCCAAAAATTGAAAAGGCAGCCGCATTCGGCTGCCTTTTCTTATTTATTAAGAACCGAGTACTGAGTACTGCCCTACTTGGCTTCCAGTTGCTGCAGGTCTGCCAATACCTCGTCGCTATGCGTTGCCGGCTTGACCTCGAGATACACCTTGCGGATGGTGCCCGTAGGATCGATCAGAAACGTGTGGCGGGCGGCATAGATTGTGCCTTGATGATCCATCACCGAGCCGTATTTTTGCGATACCGTGTGATCGGCATCCGACAATAACTTGAAATTCAGGCCTTCCTTGGTGCAAAAGCCCTTATGCGAATCCACCGTATCCACGCTGACGCCTACGATGGCGGCATTCTTCTGATCATACTTCTCCAGGTCTCGCTGGAAGTTGTGGGCTTCCAGCGTGCAGCCGCCGGTAAAATCTTTGGGATAAAAATAAAGCACGACCCACTTGCCCTGGAACTGGTCCAATGAAATCTGCTTGCCCTCCTGCGAGGGCAGGGTGAAGCCCGGAGCTTTGGTTCCGGCTGCGGGAGCAGCTGCGGGTAGCTGCGGTTCGTCAGCCGAAAAAGACACCACCGACGCGCACAGCAGAACCAGCATCATAAATGCAAAAATCTTCATATTGCTCTCCTTTCATTAAAAGCATAAATGATTCTCTTCAACTTTGCCCGCAAACAGACCTATGCAAGCGACAATTTACAAACTATTTACAAAGCTCCTGAAACCTTGATTGAAGCAAAGAGCTAAAAGTTAAGAGCCAAAGGCTAAGAGCTATTCCTCATGCACAAATCGCCCCAGGTTTTCCACCAGCATCTTCATCTGATGATAAAACTCTTTGATTCCAGGCGTATCCAGGTCGAGGTCTCCGCTCTGCATGTCGTTGGTCAGGTCTTTCGCCAACTCCATGGCAATACGCATCCGTTCCTCCACAACCATGGCGATGACAGAGAACGGATTGCCGCCGGCCTTTTGCTCCTCCTGTATCCACTTTTCCACGGCGTACGCGGTATGGCGCGCATTGTTCATGGCTTTTCTGAATTCCACCAGGACGCGCACATCAACCGTTCCGGTTTTGATGTCCTGCGAAAGTTGCTTCAATTCTTCGCCGGTCTTTTGCAGGCGTGAAGCCAGTTCCGGGTTTTGCTTTTTGTCTTCAGGCATGATCGTCTTCAACCATCACAGCGATTTTATTCGGAATCAATGGAAAAGCTTTGCGGCATGCTTAGAACATTCGCCCTTCGTCTGCCGAAGGACCATAAGCATGCGTCTCCTCTATGAAAACAGTGTGTATTCTACAAAGCCATGGCACAGAACCTGTTTACGATTAAGTTTCAATAAACAGGCGAAAAACGGCTTACCACCAACCCGCTCTAATCTTCTGCCATATAGCGCAGCATTTCAAGAATTCTTTGGACTGGCCAGTGAATCGTCACGTGCTAACGCGTTCTCGACCGCAAAGACAGAACAGAGTTGTCCCACTGTTCGGCTAGCATCGGTTTCGCGGTTGGCACATCAAACGTCCCATGGATAGTTAGGTCGCGGCTGGTGAGTATGCGATCGGGAGAGCTTGCGAGCAGCGCCATAGTACGGTCTGTTTTAGTCGTTTTAGTGGGTGCTACCCGCCCAGTACTTTGGCCGTGAAGGCGCTTCCCGGTTAAGATTCCAGGTAGCAGGATTGGTTCTGGCCGCCAGCATGCTAGAATCCCGCAAGCTTTGATCTCGAAGGGCCCGCAACGCGGCAGGTTCTTCTAAGGACTTGCAGCCAGCACAAGGCTGCGATGTCCTCGCTTTTGGTTCGCGCGCGACGCGCTCATCAGAAGCTCGCTCTCTTTCGTTGCTTTGCCTTTGCGTTGCACGCGCCCGGAAATTAGGATGGTGACATGCTGGTCCGCGATTACATGACATCTTCTGTCAACAGCCTCAACGAGGACGCCCGCCTGCTGGATGCGGCGCTCATGATCCGTCATACCGGTAAAAGGCATGTTCCCGTGGTTACAGCGGAACAGAAGGTGGTGGGAATTATCAGCGATCGCGATGTTTCGCGGCTGGCGCCCTCCATGTTGGCGCGTGTGACACAAGAAGAATACAACCGGGTCTTTGAGGGTACACCCATCAAACAGGTCATGACCAAAAATCCCATCACTATTGCGCCCGGTGCCCCGATTGCGGAAGCTGTCGCCGTGCTTCACGCTAAAAAAATCGGTGCGCTCCTGGTTGTCGAAAATGAGAAGCTGGTTGGAATCCTAACCATAAGTGATATGCTCGGACTGCTTCATAAACTGTTGGTGCAGCAGCAGCCGGATGCAGCCGCACGATAGGTTTCAGCCGCCGCTTAGGGACAAAAACTGTAGTTCTCATTTGGAAAAACTCGCCGCGGATGACGCGGACCTGCGCGTATTTTGGATTAATCTTCTTGGATATCATCGGACATAAAACCCCTGCCCGGGCAAAAGAGGCTAGGACGGGATACGCTCAAGGGTAATCGTGGAGACATAATTATTTTAGGCCGTGCCACCAGCCAGGGGGCCCAGGCGTGACTTTATTCTCGAACCACAGCTTTCGCCAAACTGCGTGGCCGGTCCACATCGAGCCCACGAAGAACGGCGATGTGATAGGCGAGCAACTGCAAAGGAACAATCTCTAGAATAGAGGAGAGCATGTCCGGCGCGGCGGGTATATATAAGACGTCGTCCACCAGTCCTTCAATGCTTCGGTCTCCCTCGCAGGCTAGAGCGATCACCTTTCCCGACCGCCCCTTAAATTCCTTAATATTCGACACGGTCTTTTCGTATCGAAGCATGGCCTCCGGGTCGCCGGGGTCACAGGTGGCAATCACGACGATGACCACCCTGTCATCAATCAGCGCCAGCGGCCCGTGCAGAATTTCACCCGAAGGGTATCCCTCGGCATGTATATAAGACACCTCTTTCAGCTTCAGCGCGCCATCCATGGCGATGGCGTAGTGCACGCCGCGCCCGGCAAAGAAGAAATCCTCCTGTCGCCAGTATTTGCGTGCCAGCTCTAGGCAGCGTTGGTCCAGCTCCAGCACCGCCTTTAATTTTTCCGGGATGCGCATGAGTTCTGCCACGCATTGCGTAGCGTATTCCCTGGAAACATTTCCTCGTGCCTCACCCAGATGAAGCGCCAGGCCGAAGAGCGCGGCAAGCTGTGCGGTAAATGCCTTGGTGGAAGGGACCGATAATTCAGGGCCAGCCTTGGTATGAATGCCGACATGGGCCTCTCGCATGATCGAGCACTCGGCAACATTGGAGATAGCCAACACCTTGGCGCCGCTTTTTTTCGCTTTTCTCATCGCTCCCAGAGTGTCGGCGGTTTCGCCCGACTGCGTAATCACCAGCATAAGGGTCTCAGGCCCCAGCACAACCGGCCAGTGCTGGAACTCGCTGGCAAAATCAACCTCGGTAGGAATTTTGGCCATGCTTTCCAGCATGAATTTGCCCGCAATGCCCGCGTGCCGGCTGGTGCCGGATGCAGCGATGCAAATCCGGTCAAGGGCTTTTAATTCATCGAGCGTCCATGGCATTCGCTGGATGAATCCGCGCGCTGATTCCAGCGGGCTCGCCTCCCGGGCAGTTTCGAATACCGCTTGTGGCTGCTCATAGATTTCTTTCAGCATGTAGTGCGGAAAATGTTTGGGTTGGGTCATACTGTTTGCCATCTCTCGTAATGCTATATAGCTTCAGTATATGTCGATGTTTTTGGCGGTCGCAAGGCAAATCTTGGCTGGCACTGATAATTCTCCTGAAAACAAGCCCAAAGCGAGGTGAGCCGGTTTCTGGCTTATCCTGGAAATACCCACACCCAGTAATGCTATATAGCTCTAAGTTATGCTTTTGCTGCCGATTCGAACAATGGTTGTTCACTGATCCAGAGCGCCGCTGAACCCACGATGCCGGCGTCTGCCCCATATTTTGCGGGAACCAGCGGGATTTCTTGGGCGCGAGAGTTGATGCTCCAGCGAATCAGCCCTTTCTGAATGTGCGGAAACCACTCCTGGATCGCGGTTCCCACTCCGCCGCCAATCACAATCACCTCCGGCTCGAGCAGATCAACAATGTTGCCCAGCCAGACGCTGAACAGGTCTGCGGTCTCCTGCAGCACTTCTTTCGCCAGGGGGTCGTTTGCCCGCCAAGCCTTGACCACAGTTTCAGCCGTGATGGCGGCCGCTTCTCCGCCCGCCATCGCAAGAAGCGGGGAGCCAGTGGAGCTGACCAGCAGCTTTTTTCGCGCGCGGTCGGCAATGGCCGGCCCCGCAGCCATGCCCTCGAAGCAACCGGGTTTGCCGCACTTGCAGGCCGCCGGGCCACGGAAATCAACACTCATATGTCCGCCTTCGGCGCCACATCCGGTTCTTCCATAGTAGATATGCCGATCGAGAATGATGGCGGTTCCAATGCCGGTCCCGATCAGTCCCACAAAAACGGATTTGTAGTTTGCTCCCGCACCCCACAAGGCTTCTGCCAGGCCCGCGGCATTGGCGTCGTTGTCGAGCCGGGTGGGAAGCTGATAAGCCTTCTGAATTTCAGGAAGCAGCGGAAAATTTCGCCAGCAAGGCAGGTTGGGACTGTTGAGGACCAATCCCTGACGAAGATCGAGCGGGCCGGGAGAAGATACTCCGATGGCATCAAACGCTGGCGCCGGATGGGCCTTCAGCACCGCTTCAATCGCGCCATGGACGCAGCTCATGGCGTCTGACGCGCTGCCGCTTGTATTCATGGGAACCCGTGCGCTGAAAACAATCTCCCCGTCTGCGTTCACCAGTCCTGCAGCCACCTTAGTGCCACCGATATCGACCCCTAAAACCAGCTTCGTTTGCATGCTTCCTCGCGCACAGAGTTCATCGACAGCGACGTTACAACAGCAACATCGCAACTTACCGGGTTGCTACGAAATCCACGATGTTTGCATACGCCATCGGCAGCACCCATGCCAATCAGAAGCGGACCCTAATTACGACATGCTGAACCGGGTCACGAACCTCAGAACCGGCACAACCAGGTCACTTGCTTCAATTCTTTCGGGCCGGGGAGCATACGCCAGGGAGAGAGCCCGGGATAAGCAATCGTAGATCGCGCATCCTGGGCCAAGGGTATGAAACATCGGTCTTTTTACATTCCGCAAAAAAGTCTGCGGGCTAGAATTGTACTTCAACCCAAGCTCCATAATGCGCCGCCATAAGCAACAAAGCAAAACCACATCTCTTAAATCGAGTCTCTGACTTCTTAAGTGACCGCGCGTGTAGATTCCCGTACTACCAACTCGGGCATGATCTTGCTGCGGATCGCGGCATATTCGCGGCGCTCCAACCCGGCGCGGATGGCTTCCACTACCGTCTCCACCGCCGCTGTTCCCATCGCTTCCATCGGCTGCCGGACCGTCGTCAACGCCGGCATCGAGAATGCCGCTGATGGAATATCGTCGAACCCGATGACAGAACACTGCTCCGGCACTTTGATTCCCAATCGTGTCAGCATGCGGATGCACCCCAGCGCTGTCATGTCATCGAACGCCATGATGGCGGTGAACGGACGCTTGCGCCGCAGCAGCTCCTCGATTGCCTTCGAGCCTCCCTCAAACCCTGAGTTCGGCTCGCGCAGGTCAGGCAGCTCCAGCACCAGCCGAGGATCGATTTCCAACCCCATCGAAGCTGCAAACGAGCGCACGCCCTTCCATCTGCGCGCGCTGTCGGCCAACATCTTGGGACCGCGGATAAACGCAATTTTGCGGTGCCCCAGCGAATGCAGATGCTGCAAAGCCCACTGCGCCCCGGTTTCGTCGTCGGTGAGCACCGAGCTGATGGAACCGCGCTGCAATTCGTAGCTCAGCACCACGGTGGGGATATTTCGTTTCTCCAGATCAGCCTGCAGATTGATATCCACGTACATCCAGTTGGCGACTACGATCAATCCTTCCACACGGCGCTCCAGCAACATCTCCAGGTAGCGCTCAAAACGCGTCCGGTCATTGTGCGCATCGGCCAGGATGGAAACATACGACACCCGGTACAAAGTGTTTTCAATGCCCCGCAAGATCGGCATGCAAAACGGATCGGTCAAATCCAGCACCATCACGCCCAGCGTATGGTTTCTGCTGCTGCGCAACGAGCGCGCCAACTGGTTGGGACGGTATCCCAGCCTCTTGGCCGCCTTCTCGATTTTTTCCTTGGTGTGCGCTGGAATGTAGCGCGCCAGCGGGGCCTGGTTGAGGACAATAGAAACCGTCGCCGCCGAGAAACCGCTCTCCCGCGCCACGTCACGAATCGTTGTCGTACCTTTTGTTTTCCGCAGGTTCACCGGAAGTCACCTAGCGTAACATAGCATTCTGCGCCAGATTGGAACCTTTTTCGCCCGGCGCCTCGACTGGCACAGCATGAGGGCATTCTCTCGCGCGTCGTTGTCTCTTTAAGATATGTGTTTGTGCCCTCCACTTGATACGAGGCTTTATACTTCCATTATAGATAAACCGATTTAATAGAAAAATATCTGCTCAGGCCTCGAGAGACGTCTTTTGCGCAAATACCGGCCGGTGACTTTGAATGAGGGAGAGAACAATGCCACGTCCGCTATGGTTTTATGCTTGGTTCTTCTTTTTTCTGATGGCCTGCGCCCGGCTTCCCGCAGCTTCAGCCTCCCCTGCCGCTCCGGCTAAACTGCTGCTTCATCAGAACTGGTGGATCCAATCCTCCTGTCAGTCCCATGTCACCGGTGGCCAGGTGTCTGTGCCCGGCTTTCATCCCCAGGGCTGGCACCCTGCCCAGGTTCCCACCACGGTATTGGCGGCGCTGGTAGCTGATAAAACCTTCCCTGACCCATTTTTCGGAGCGAATCTGCGGCACATTCCCGGCACCTCATACCCGGTCGGCTCAAATTTCTCGCACGATCCCATGCCTGAAGATAGCCCGTATCGCTGCTCCTGGTGGTATCGCACCGAGTTCAAAGTCCCCGCCGACTATCAAGCAAAGAATGCGTGGCTGAACTTTGCCGGAATCAACTACCGCGCCAACATCTGGCTCAACGGTAAGCAAATCGCGGACGCATCTACCGTCAAAGGCGCCTTTCGTGCCTTTGAGTTCGAAGTGCATCAGTCTCTTCATCCGGGCGTCATCAATGCTCTCGCGGTTGAGGTCTTCGCTCCCGAGCCGGGCGACCTGGCAATCAATTGGGTGGATTGGAACCCCATGCCGGCCGATAAGAACATGGGGATATGGCGAGATGTTTCCCTGACCGCCAGTGGACCAGTTTCAATTCGGCACCCATTTGTTAAGAGCGAAGTCGCTCCCTCGCTCGACTCAGCCTCGCTCTCTCTCATCGTGGAGCTTAGAAACTCTTCCGACAAGCCCATAACGGGAATACTGAAAGCATCTCTGGGAGAAATTCGTCTTGAGCAACCGGTCGACCTGGCGCCTTCGGAGACAAAACAGGTGACGCTCACGCCCGATGCTTACCCGCAGTTGAAAATTGCCAACCCTCGGCTGTGGTGGCCTTACCAGATGGGCGCGCCCAACCTGACCTCCGCCCACCTGCAACTTGAAATTGGCGCCAACATATCCGATACCGCCGATTTCCGCTTCGGCATCCGCCAGATCACCTCCGAACTCACCGACAAGGGCAACCGCCTCTTCCGCATCAACGGGCGCCCTCTTCTAATCCGCGGCGGTGGATGGTCGCCCGACATGTTTTGGCGGCAGCCCCAGCAACGCCTGCACGACCAGTTCCGTTATGTTCAGCATCTGCACTTGAACACCATCCGCCTCGAAGGAAAGATCGAGACCGAAGATTTCTTCAATCTCGCCGATGAAACCGGAATTCTCGTCATGGCCGGCTGGTGTTGCTGCGATATTTGGGAACAATGGGACAAATGGAAACCGGAAACGCATCCTGTCGCCGTCGAATCGCTGCGCAGCCAGTTGCTTCGTCTGCGCCCGCATCCCAGTCTGCTGGTTTGGCTTTATGGAAGCGACGGCCCGCCGCCTGCCGAGGTCGAGCAAGAATATTTGCAGGTAATCAAAGAAACGCTCTGGCCTAACCCTACACTCTCCTCCGCTTCGGCTCAGCCTGCTGACGTCACCGGTGTCTCTGGAGTAAAAATGTCCGGACCTTATGATTACGTTCCTCCCCCGTATTGGCTCAATGCTACTGCGGCAAGCACGCTTAAATTAGGAGGCGGCTTCGGCTTCATCAGCGAAACCAGCCCCGGGCCGGCAATTCCCGTTTTGGAATCTCTGCGCAAAATGCTGCCTGCTGATCATCTGGTGCCCGGCGACAGGGTCTGGAATTTCCACGCTGGTGGCACTGAATTTTCCAATACGAAAATCTACGACGCTGCCATGAAGGCCATTTACGGCCCGCCTGCAGACCTGAATGACTACCTCCGCAAATCGCAAGCTATGGCCTATGACGGAGAACGCGCCATGTTTGAGGCCTACGGACGCAACAAGTACACCTCCACCGGCGTCATCCAATGGATGTTGAATAATGCCTGGCCCTCCATGATCTGGCACCTCTATGACTACTATCTGCAGCCCGCCGGCGGATACTTTGGTGCGCGCAAAGCCAACGAGCCTCTTCATGTGCAATATTCTTACGATGATCGCAGCGTGGTTGTCGTCAACAGCCGGTATCAGCCATTTTCTGGATTGAAAGTTTCCGCCGAAGTCTATGATTTCGACCTTCATCAGAAATTTTCTAAGCAAGCCGATGTCGATGTCGCCGCCGACAGCAGCACGCGCATCTTCGTAGTACCGGATACGGCGCTGAACACCACTCCAGTCACCTTTGTAAAACTCTCGCTGCAGGACCCTAGCGGCCACATCGTCAGCTCCAATTTTTACTGGCTCTCGGCCAAAGCTTCTTCTTTCGATTGGGAAAAAACAACATTTTTCTATACTCCCTCTCCTACATATGAGGACTTCACTGCCTTGAACGGTTTATCGCCCGTCGAGCTGCAAGCCACCGCTGATTTCGCCTTGGCCCATAACACCGTAACCGTGCGCGTAAAAAATCCCAGCAGCCAGCTTGCCTTCCAGGTCTGCCTGCAGGTTCTGGAAAAGAACGGCGAGAGAGAAATCCTTCCTGTGCTCTGGGATGACAACTATGTCACGCTCATGCCCGGCGAATCTCGTACCATCTCCGCCAGCTTTGAGCCGTCACAATTGCAACACGTCCAGCCAGAACTCAAAGTGAGCGGTTGGAACATTGTCCCGCAGATAAAACCAATATCGGCATCATCAACCGAACAAAAGAGCAGTCCCGGCGAAAGTAAAGAAGTAGACAAAGGAATCTCCGATGGAGACTGGAATCACCCTCGCTTCGACCGGATCGTACGGGATTTGTATATAACGCCTTGTTGAAAAGCGAGGGATGTCAACAGAGCCAAACAGTTTCTGGTGTTGGTCAGTTGCAGATACGTCGAATCAGGAATCTTCAGGTTGGCCGGAAGGTTTGTTTAATGAATTTGACCAAAAATAGCTTGCTTGTTCGAGAGCCGATCATTATGATGTCTACGCTTCAGATTCATATGATCAACGTGGAGAAAAGAACATGACCTGGCAAAAACCGCAATTTGAAGAGATTCTGTTGAACTGCGAAATCAACTCTTACGCCCCCGCCGAACTGTAAACTTTCGGACGGGCACAGCTTCAGCCGTGCCGCATAGTTTTGTATCAGGGCACGGCTTTAGTCGTGCCGCAAGTCTCTGGAAAACGACTCTGTCCTTGCTGCCCGCAGGCACGCGCGTAGCGAAGCCGAGCGTTATGAAAACGACTTTCTTTGCAGACTCTTTAGTCGTGGCATAAGGGTTAAAAATGTCTGGCTTGAGCCCTCGGGTTTCTTTAAGGGTCGTCAAGCTGGCTCCAGGTAGTAAGATGAACAGCGGTGGCTACTAAATCCATAGTAACTGCAAGCACCTCCGAACTGCTCTCTTTAGAGGAGCTGCGCGCTGCTTTTCGCACAGTAGGCGAAGAACGCTACCATCACCGCCATCCCTTTCACCTTCTCATGCACGAAGGCGGCCTGAGCCGCGGACAATTGCAGGCCTGGGCGCTGAACCGCTATTACTATCAGAGCCGCATTCCCATCAAAGATGCCATCATCCTTTCGCGCAGCGACGACCCGGCATTCCGCCGCGCCTGGCGCAAGCGAATCGTAGATCATGACGGCGCCGACGCCAGTCCCGGAGGCATCCAGCGCTGGCTCAAGCTGGCCGAAGCCGCCGGTCTTGATCCCGCGCGCGTAGCCCATGGCGAAGAGGTGCTCCCTGCAACACGCTATGCTGTAAACGAATACTTGAACATCGTGAGGAACCGTTCTCTGTTGGAAGCCGTCGCTTCCTCGCTGACCGAACTGTTCTCCAAAGACCTGATCACCTTGCGCATGGAGCGCCTGCGCGAACACTATCCCTGGCTCTCCGGTGGCTTGGATTATTTCCAGGCCCGCCTCCATCAAGCCCCTGAAGACGCGCACTTCGCAGTGCAATATGTTTATGAGCACGCGCAATCCCGGGCCCAGCAGGAGTCGGCGATTGCCGCGCTGCGCGACAAATGTGACATACTGTGGGCGCAACTGGACGCGCTCTATTTCGCCTACGTGCAGCCCGGCTGGCCTCCACCGGGCGCCTTTCGCATTGCTGAAGCATAGCACGCTGTGGATATTGAAACTTTTATATGAGTTCTATAGGGTTGTTGAGTTCCAACGAGGCAACGTACGGCAGCCCAGCGACTCAGAGTCTGTATGTGAACTCAATTTTCTGGACGAATGAAGAGGCAAACAACCCGAAGGGTGACGCATTATAGCTCAGCGCTTCAGCGCTGGGTATGTGCCAAAATGATTCAAGTCCCGGAAGGGACGACGCCCCAACGAAGCACTGCGTAACTAGATTATATGTCGCTCCCCACCGATTCTACTCAACCCCGCCTCGCCTCCGGCTGCCGTTGGAGCAACAGCAATGGAGAAGACAAAACCCTCCTCTTTCCCGAGGGCGCTCTGCGTCTGCAGGGTACCGGGAAAAAGATCGTGGAGCTATGCGATGGCCAGCGCACATTTTCTGAAATCGTAAACGCCTTGCAGGCTGACTACAACGCCTCAGACCCGGCGCAAATCCGGCAGGATGTTGCGGCATTCCTCGAACAATTGCGGCAGAAACGGATCTTGGATTACTGATGCTGCCTAACCCACTCGCGCTCATTGCTGAAGTCACCCATCGCTGTCCCTTGCACTGCGTTTATTGTTCCAATCCACTGGAAATGGCAGCCGCCAGGTCAGAGCTGGGCACGGAAGATTGGATACGCGTCTTCAATCAGGCCGCTGAGATGAAGCTGCTCCACCTGCACCTCACCGGCGGCGAGCCCCTCGCGCGAGCGGACCTGAAAGAGCTGATCGCGGCCGCCCACACCGCCGGCCTCTACACTAATTTGATCACCTCAGGCATCGGCCTCGCCGAGCCTCGCCTGGCGGCGCTGATCGAAGCCGGTCTGGATCACATTCAGCTAAGCTTTCAGGATTCCCGCGAAGACTCCGGCAACTGGATTGCCGGCACCCGCGCCCACGCTCACAAGCTCGAATTGGCGCACATCATCCGCAAGCAGAAAGTCGCTTTTACGATCAACCTGGTGGTTCACCGCCAGAACCTCGACCGCCTCGAAGAGATGATCGCGCTCATTGAAACCTTGCAGCCTGATCGCATGGAGATCGCCCATACCCAGTATTACGGCTGGGCGCTTGAAAACCGCGCCGCCCTCATGCCCACGCGCGAGCAGTTGGAAAATTCGGTGAAGGTGATTGACGCCGCTCGCAAGCGCCTCGAAGGCCGCATCCGCCTTGATTCGGTTACGCCGGATTATTACGCCCGCTATCCCAAGGCCTGCATGGGCGGCTGGGGACGCCGCCTCCTGCTCATCGACCCTGCCGGCAAAGCGCTTCCCTGCCACGCCGCCGGAGTGATTCCCGATTTGCGCTTTGATAATGTGCGTGAGCACTCACTACAGTGGATATGGGAAGAATCGCCGGCCTTCCAGCAATTTCGCGGCGAGTCATGGATGCAGCCTCCCTGCCGCTCCTGCGACCGCCGCACCGAAGACTTCGGCGGCTGCCGCTGCCAGGCCTTTCTGCTCACCGGTGATGCTGCCGCCACCGATCCCGTGTGTTCCCTGGCGCCCACGCATCATTTCATAGAAGCCACGCTGCTGCAGATGAACACCGAACGTCTCCCCATCAGCAACCCGGTAAATATTTTTTCCCAGCAGCGAAACAACGAAAATGCCCCACCATCTGCCGGCGCGTGGCTCTACCGCAAAAATCCCTCATGAAAACGCTATTAAGCGAAATCCACGTTCTAGAATCCGCGTGATCGGTGAAATCCGTGGTAAGCCTTCCCTGCCTCCGCTTTCCTTTGCGCCCTCTGCGGTTTGTTCTCATCTTGCAAATCGAAACTTAAAACTTGAAACTATTACATTCTGCAGAAGGCTGGCGCATAGCGAAGCGGAGCGCCCTAAAACAAAGAGACCTTAGGCAGGTGCAACCATCTAAAATTAGGATATGAGCATGAAAAAAGTAAAGCTTGGTTCACGGGGCGCGATCGTCTCCCGCATGGGGCTCGGTTGCATGGGAATGAGTGAGTTTTACGGCGAGCGCAACGATGCCGAATCGGCCGCCACCATCCTGCGGGCGCTGGATCTGGGAATTAATTTTCTGGATACGGCAGACATGTACGGCATTGGCGACAACGAAGAGCTGATCGGCAAGACAATCCGGGGACGGCGCGATGAAGTCTTTCTCGCTACCAAGTTTGGCAACGTCCGCAACAGGGAGAATCCAAACCACTGGACAGTCAGCGGCAAGCCGGAGTACGTGCGCTCCGCCTGCGACGCTTCGCTGCAACGCCTGGGAACAGATCACATTGATCTTTACTATCAGCACCGTGTGGACCCGCAGACTCCGATTGAAGAAACCGTAGGCGCGATGGCCGAGCTGGTAAAAGCCGGCAAGGTAAAGTACCTGGGACTGTCGGAGGCATCGCCCGCCACGATAAGGCGGGCGCACAAGGTGCATCCCATGACCGCGCTGCAAACGGAGTACTCGCTGTGGGAGCGCCATGTGGAAGAGCAGATCCTGCCCACGGTGCGCGAGCTGGGCATCGGCTTTGTGCCCTATAGCCCGCTGGGGCGTGGCTTCCTCACCGGCGCGATCACAAGCGCAAGCGACCTCAGAGAAACCGATTCGCGAGCACTGCGCTTTCCCCGCTTCGCGCCTGAGAACTTTGACAAGAACCGTGCGCTGGTGGAGCGGGTAAGAGCGATTGCCCAGCGCAAGGGCATAAAGCCCGGCCAGTTGGCGCTGGCGTGGGTCTTGGCTAAAGGCGATGATCTGGTGCCCATCCCGGGAACCAAGCGCCGAAAATATCTGGAAGAGAATGCCGCCGCGGCAGAAATCAAGTTGACCACCGCCGAGGTCAAGGAGCTGGAAGCTGCCGTTCCGCAAAGCGAGATCGTGGGCGACCGCTACGCCGCCATGGGCATGAAGGCAATTGACCGCTAAAGCTCAATACCAGGAAACTTTCAATCGGGAAGAAACCGCCGGCAGCTTGAATCAGACCATGGAATTCTGCCCTTATGAACGGATCTTGTTTTTCTCTGTGCCTGCGTGTCTCCGTGGTGAGCTTTGGTTTTGATTAGACTAGAAACTCGAAACTTGAAACGCAAAACTGTAAACTGCTTCCATGCACATAAAGATTCTCGGCTCCGCCGCCGGCGGCGCCTTTCCACAATGGAACTGCGCCTGCCGCAACTGCTCTTCCCTTCGCGCCGGAACCTTCCAAGGCAAAGCCCGCGCCCAGACCCAGGTTGCCGTCAGTGAAGATGGCATCTCATGGTTCCTGCTGGGCGCATCGCCCGATCTTCGCGCTCAGATCGAAGCCACACCCGAGTTGCATCCGCGCAGCGGCACACGCCAGTCTCCCATCACCGCTGTCGTCCTGACCAACGCAGATATTGACCACGTGCTCGGCCTTCTCTTGCTGCGCGAACTGCAGCCATTCTGCGTCTATGCCACCCGCTCCATTCACAGCATCCTCCGCGAAGATAACAGCATGTTTGCCATGCTGAACCGCATACCTGGCCAAGTGCGGTGGATCGAGATTGTTCCTCAACAACCGTTCTCGCTCGACAGCATCAGCGGCAAATCTTCCGGATTAAAGTGCCTGCCCATCTCTTTAAGCACTCACTACCCTGCTTATCTGCCGAAAGAACGCGCCGCTCAGCTAGTCCCCGGCGAAGCCCTTCTGGGACTCATCGTTGAGTCTTCCTCCAGAAAGCGCCTGGCCTTCATGCCCGCTGTCCCGCAGGTAGACGATGCCCTGCTCAAGCAGCTCGACTCCACCGATCTGGTCTTCTTCGACGGCACCTTCTGGAGCGATGACGAGCTGATCCAGGTCCAGGGCAGCGGACACACCGCCCGCCAGATGGGCCACATCCCCATCTCTTCCTCCCAAGGCAGCCTGCAAATGCTGGCAAAACTTCAGCGCCCTCGCAAGATTTTTTTGCATATCAACAACACAAATCCCATACTCGACGACTCCAGCCCTCAGCGCCATGAGGCGCTGGCAGCTGGCTGGCAGGTGGCCGAAGACGGCTGGCAGATCGATCTGTAGGAGAGGTCTCTCCGGGAAGAAAAAATCTTGAGTTGGCAATTGCAGGCTTAAGGAGATGGCGCCCGTTAGGTGCTATACCAAAAAACGGGGCCACCCACCCCCTTGCTCAGCAAGGGGGGTACCGTCTTAAGCCTTTAGTATTTAGTGACATGCGTCAACAGTGCCGTTGCCTTGCAGGCGGAATACTGTTTGGCTTCCTCCACGGCCTAGTCTCTCGAGATGTGGCCGGGTTCATACCTCTTGAGCAGTGCCCCCTCGCACTCCTGGGAGTTAGTCTGCGCGGTGTAGTGTCGAAGTGTTGTCGAACTATGCCGGTTGCCGCCCTTCGAGCGGCCTAGGGGCACAGCCGGGGACGGCTGTGCCACACGATCTCTGTCATGCACAAATTTTCAAAGACCCTGGGACGCATCCTGAATGCGCTTGAGGGAAACACGCCTCAAAGAAATGATGGGTGAAGATTTGTCGAAATGCAAGGGGTTGATATCACTTCTCTCATAAGCCGAGGACGGCAACTGCAAAAGACACCTGCCCCAGCGACTTTGGTTTTGCCCAATCAATTCGCATTTATTCCTAAAAAGAGAATTATTCCCTAATTGAACTGACGAAACATTTATCAAAACTTTCCAAACCATACGCTAGATCCGAACAAACTTTGGGTTCGCTGGTTTTTGGGCTTGTTTTCTTGACATGAAAGGTTTTCGCGCATTTCGTCATTGAAATATAGCAAGCATAAAACGGAAGGCAGAAAGCGACTGCAGGAATGGCCGTAATGGTTTCGTGGATTCAATTACTTACGACTCACAGTTGTCATCGCGGCCAATCGCTTTCGCAAGCTATAAGGGGATGCTTTTCCTCCCGGAGGAGCAAAGCAATCGGGCAAAGAAGTGAAAGGTTTTTCATCGATGTGTCATATACGGGTAGATGAACTAAAAGCCAAGTTTCGTATAGAGCTGGTTGCGCTGCCAATAGTGCAGCCCCTGAATTTGCGCATGGTGGCATTTGGTTTTGTAAATGGGCGCTCAACAACTTCAAAACTCTGAGGAGAGTGAGAGGACAAAAATCATGAGGAAGCTGGCAAAGCAATTCAAGACAGTATGGATATGTGCGTTTCTGTTTTTAGGAGTTCCGGCGCTGTCGTTTGCCGGAGGGAACGCATGTTCAACGGCAACGGCCGTGATTCCCGATGGCAGGTCATTGGAACTGGACTACGTACCGCCCAGCAGCGCGGTCTGGTATCAGTTCACGGCGACTGCCAATCATTCTTACTCGGTTGAAGTGAGGGATGATCTGGATCCAGACAATGCAGACTTCAACGTGTTGTTTTACGCCGCGCCCGTGAGTTGTTCTTCCCCGGTGACGAATACGAGCTATAACGACACGCACTTAACGGAACCGGCGGCGGGGCCGCATGCCACACGATTCAGTTTTGTAGCAACCGCCTCCGGAGCCTATTACGTATCCGCGCAGAACGGAAGCGGCACTATTGGTCATTATGTGACCGTAACCGTAGCGGAGACTACTCTTTACAGCAATGTCTATAACGCTATAGCAAGTGGGCCACCTTTCCCGGGTGGGAGCGGCTTTACCATGTTCTACGCTCTCTCCAACACCACCTCCTCCAACCTGTCCTACACGATGACGGTGTACGACAGCAACGGCAACCAGATTGCCATTTCCGGCTCCACCCCCACTCCACTGAATGCCCACAGCGCCAGTTTTCTGAACTCCAGCAGCGGGTTCCTGGCAACGAACAACTACGGCACAGTCATTTTGACGCACAACGGCCCGCCGGGTGCGATTCAGGTGGAAGCCGGCGTTATCTGGGTGCTTGATTCCACGCACACGTTGCTACGCGATGTGCCATTTGCCGCCATTCGGCAATTGAGGTAGCAACTTGCCCAGCAATGGTTGACGTGATGGATTTCACCAGGGCTTGTTGATGAAAGAAACCAACTTTTAAGGAGATTGCACATGGAGAAATTTGTAATGCAGTTTAAAGCGGCTTGTTTATTGGCTTCTGTGTTGTTGATTCTTCCAGCATTGTCGTTTGCCGGTGGGAGTTCATGTTCAGCGGCAACGGCTGTGATTCCCGACGGCAGGTCGTTGGAATTGGACTATGCGCAACCGAGCAGTACGGCATGGTATCAGTTCAATGCCACGGCCAATCGTTCATACTCGGTTGAAGTACGCGATGATCTAGATCCGGACAACGGTGATTTCACAGTTTCGTTCTACCCTGCTCCGGTTAATTGCAGTTCCCCGGCTTCCAATACGAATTACACGGATACGCACTTGATCGAGCCCGCAGCCGGTGCGCATGCCACTCGATTTAGTTTTGTGCCTACGACAACGGGAGCGTACTACGTTTCTGTACTGAACGGCAGCACGAGTATCGGTCACTATGTGACGGTAACGGTGACGGAAACAACGCTCTACATTACAAATTGGAGCACATACAGCAGTTTAACCACTTTCTTTGGCTTCCAAAACACGACTTCTCAGTGCATAAGCTACACGCTAACGCTAGTCCCTGTAGTCGGGTCAACGCAGAACGCGACAGCATCGGGGACGGTAGGTACGACCTGCGCCACTTCTCCTACCCCTCTGGCTACCGCCAATACCGGTCCAAGCGGCCTGAATCTCACCAATCAGGCGGGCATTGCCTACTTTACGCACAACGGTCCTCCGGGCGCCATTCAGGGATATGCAATATCGGCCAACTTTGGCACCACACCGTTCACGATCCTGAACTTGCCGGTGGGACCCATGCGGGGCAAATGATCGGCCCAACATATACCAATTTTGGCAATGAGGAGAGTTCTATGAAAAGACTTGCGATGCAGTCCAAGACAGTAGTGTTATGCGCTCTTTTGTTCCTGGTTGTTCCAGCGATATCGTTCGCCGGAGGGAGCACGTGTTCAACGGCAACGGCAGTCATCCCCGACGGCAGGTCCCTGGAACTGGACTACGCTGCCCCGAGCAGCACAGTTTGGTATCAGTTCAGCGCTACCGCCAACCGTTCTTATTCAGTGGAGGTGAGAGACGATTTAGATCCCGACAACGGCGATTTCACTGTCTTGTTTTATGCCCCTCCCGTTAGTTGCAGTTCCCCAGCTTCGAACACGAACTACACGGATACGCACCTAATAGAGCCGGTGGCAGGGCCGCACGCCACACGTTTCAGCTTTATCACCAGCGCTTCGGGCGCGTATTACGTTTCTGCGCAGAACACAAGCAACGCGGTTGGACATTATGTGACTGTGACGGTAACGGAAACGACACTTTATTCCACGAATTGGAGCACGTTCGGTGGCCTGAACACAACATTTGCCCTGCAAAACACAACTTCGCAGCCCATCAACTACGCGCTGACCGTCGTCGCAACAATCGGAGGAACACAAACGTCCAGCAAAACCGGAACGCTGGGCCCAATCTCCACACCTTCGTCGTATGCAGGAACAAGCACAGCTCCAAGTGATCTCAACCTCGCGGTGCAACAGGCAGGCAATGCGACCGTTACCCACAACGGGCCTCCCGGCTCTGTTCAAGGGTGGGCACTGTTGACCAACTACGCCACGACACCCTACACCCTTGTGCCCATACCGTTTGGACCGATGCGGGGCAAGTGATGGGTTCCCAACTTGGACAATGCCAATAAGGAGAAAATCACCATGCGATTCAAGGCAATGTTGTTGTGCAGTTTTTTATCATTGATGATTCCTGCAGTGTCGTTTGCCGGCGGGAGTACATGTTCAACGGCAACGGCAGTCATCCCCGACGGCAGATCGCTGGAATTGGACTATGCGCCGCCCAGCAGCACAGTCTGGTATCAGTTCACGGTAACCACCAATCATTCTTACTCTGTTGAAGTAAGGGACGATTTGGACCCAGACAATGCCGACTTCACTCCTGCAAACGGAGGCAATGTCCTGTTTTACGCCGCTCCTGTCAATTGCAGCTCACCAGTTTTCAGCGCGAATTACACGGATACGCATTTAATGGAGCCGGTGGCCGGGCCTCATGCCACGCGCTTTAGCTTTGTTCCCAACACAACGGGCGCGTATTACGTTTCTGTGCAGAACGGAAGCAATGTGAGCGGCCACTATGCCACAGTGACCGTAGCAGAAACCACCCTTTACACTCCCGCCTACAACAGCGTGAGCCCCTTTACCATGTACTACTCGCTCTCCAACACAACCTCCTTCAATCTCACGTACGTGATGGCTGTGTTTGATACCGGTGGCAACCAAATCTCAACTTCAGGCGCCACCTTGCTGAACGCTCATAACGCCAGCTACATCAATTCCGCCAGTGGGTTTTTAGCAACAAACAACTACGGCACACTCATTCTGACTCACAACGGGCCTCCGGGAGCTATCCAAGTCGAGGCGACGGCGCGATGGACAGATTCGGGAACGGTTGTTTATCGCGATATCCCGTTCGGCCCGATCCGGCAACGGAGATAAGGACATAAGTGAAATGAGGGGAACACAACTCTTAACCATGAAGTCAGTTTTCAGGAAAAGATCCAGAAGCGAGGAGATCACGATGAAAAGCAATAAGGTTCATATATTCGCACTTGGAATTGCGCTAACGCTTTGCACTCTTAACCTGTGGGCGCAGCAGCCGGTACAGCAGCAGGTAGTGCCACCAAGTTCGCCGCCAAAAACCGCCCCCAAGACACCTCCACCTCCACATCGAAGCTCCGCTGCATCTGCCTCATCGGCGGATTCTGCGTCGGCCGACGCGAACACCACGCCGGAATGGGTGATCTATGAGTTCTATCTTGGGCATGTGACCCACCTGGAGGAGGCAGCCGACCAGGAGGAAAAAGCGTGGAAAGAGAAAGGCAAGAATGTCGATGAGAACACCGTCTCTCCCTGGCGCACGCATGAGCAACGCGTGCTCGGTCTCACGGATGATGAAGCGAAAATCTTGAGAGAGCTCGCTCTTGATTGCAAGAGCGCGCTCAACGCCGAGGACCAGAAAATGATGGCGTTTCGTGATGACTACCACAGTCAACATCCAGACCGGTTTGCCGATCTCCGGTTTGCGCCCGAGTTTGTTCAACTCGGGGAGGAAAGAACGCAAATCATCAAGGATCATCTGCAACAGCTCAAATTCTCCCTGGGTGATGCCACGTTCCAGAAGCTTGATGACTATGTGAAAAGCGAGTTCGCCCCCGACATTAAGGAGGTTTCCCCTTCGACGTCCGTGCCGGGAGCAGTTCAGGTGGCGCCTGGTGGAGGTGCGCGATGAAAAAGCATCTAGCTGTTCTCTTATTTGCAATGGCGGCTGTCGTTTTGCCATCGAGCGTGCGCGCACAAAGTATCTATGTCTGGGCCCACACTACGCTGGATTCAACCCAGGCGGATCCGCACCGGGTGATGGCTGACTGCGGAACTACATTGGATCAGAACGCGAAGGGCTACTATATGGCAGTTCAAACCAAGTGCAGTATATACCAGAATGGTCAAGACATCTGGGACTGGTGGGCTCCTGAAGGATGGCCGCAAAGCAGCGGCCAAATGTGGATGCCATCGCAGCCCGGGTCGCAATACCAGGCTCACACCTACAATGACCTGAAAGACTTCCCAGATACGGCTCCCAGCACCTGTGCGCGGTGGGGAGTCTCGGGAAACTACCTGGATTTCTGGCACTTCGGTATCCCAGAGGAGCAACCCGAACTTACTCCTGTGTTCACTGATCAAGGTTACATTTATCCCCACGGCGGGGCCACTTGCTGGGACCACCCTCAGTGGGCCCTAGTGGGCATTGTATGGGGCTACACTTATACGACCATGCAGGTCAGCCCGCGGACGGCAAACGTGTCGGTCAGCCAGACCCAGACCTTCACTTCGAACATGAATGCAAACTGGGCTTTGTCAGGGCCTGGCATTATCAGCCCCAGTAGCGGTACGACCGTAACTTACACGCCGCCGAGTTCAATCCCGAACCAGCAGCCGGCCACTGTTACGGCCTTCGACCCGAACAATTCGCGGAACAACGACGCGGCGACGATAACACTGGCGCCGCTCAAAGTCACAATCTCGCCGTGTTGTGCCTTCACCATGCTGCCGGGAGCCAGCAAGCAGTTTACGGCGGCCGTCAGTCCCGCTGGGGTTAAACAGGATATCAGATGGACCGTGACAACTACGGGATCGACGCCAGGCACGATCCTCAACGGGCTTTACACAGCGCCAGGCAATGGCTCGGTCATCGGCCAGCAAACCGATACGATCCAGGCTTGCAGCACGCTCGATCCAGGCGCCCCCTGCAGCACCGTCACGATAACCGTGACTCACGTTGATATCTCCGTCAGCGGTCCCACGCCGATCCTGGCTTCAGCCGGTCCGCAAACATACACAGCATCGGTCAACGGCACCGCCGACAACAATCTGACATGGACTGTCGTTGGTAGCGTACCCACAGGTGCACAGCCGGGAACGATTGCCTCCAATGCACCCTCCGGAGCGCCATACACCGCAACGTACACGCCGCCTGCTGCGAACACGACCGAGGTCAACGTCAATATCCAGGCCTGCATGACAAACAGCGGGAGCCCCGCGGTTTGCGCCGTATTCGCGGTGACGGTCTCACCCCAGGTGGCAATTTCTGGCGTGACCTGCGCGCCCGCTTGCAACGCGGGCGAGATCGATACGCTCATCATCAAGGGCGGCGGTTTCGGCCCAAGCTCAAGTCAACCGAGCGTGACGTTCACTCCCCCGGGCTGTGTCTCGCTCTTCACCCCGAGTTCATGGGATACCGCTGTTCAAGGGGCCGCGTCGTTCCCGATCCTGTATCAATCAACAGCATGCCAGGTTACAGTCACCAGCACAGGGAACGCGGTCAATTCCTCGGCGAACGTTGTGTTCAGCATCAGTCCTGTGACTGTGACCGTTACGGTATCTCCCCCAAGCACCTCAGTGATTGAGGGCGGGTCCGCGTCGTTCTCAGCCAGTGCTGCATGCAAAACTGCGGGTGGGCTTACCTGCACCAACAGCATTTCGCCGGCGTTCATTTGGTCCATAACTTGTCCGCAGGCGCTTCCGAATAATTGCGGCAGCATCAGCCAAGGCGGCTTCTATACCTCAACCACCTCGATTCCCGCTTCGATTACGGGCCTCCAGACAATCCTTGGAACAGCAAAGTTTGCGCCGAATCCAAGTTCAGCGGGCAACTTCAACATTTCGTTGTCGCCGTTGAATGTGACCGCAACACCCCTCACGGTTACGCTCGCACAGGGCCAAACGCAGCAATTTTCGAGCAGCGTCTTGCCTTCAGGGGCGAACCAAGGGGTAACGTGGAGCATCAGTCCACCTGTTCCACCTGTTACAACTGTTGGAACGATTAGTTCCAGCGGCCTCTATACGGCGCCACCTTTAGGCTCTATCACGAGCGACACCCCGGTTACGGTCATTGTGTGCAGCGTGATTGATTCACACAGGTGTGCTACGCCGGCACCCACAATAGCCCTGAAGGCGCCGGATTTCTCGATCACAATGTCAAGCAGTTCGCTAGGCCAGATTACGGCAGGCGCGACCATTACGGACCTCGCGATCGTCACGCCGTTATATGGATTCACAGGTCCAGTAAGCCTGACGGTCGGAAAAACCTGCCCAGCGGTTGCCACATGCGGGTTCGTCCCGAATCCGGTGATAGTTACCGGACCGGGTTCGGTTTCGTCGCAGCTTAACATTCAGACCGATCCAACGACGCCGGGCGACACGTACGGGATTACGGTGAGCGGGACTGGCGGAAATCACACGCACGCTGCAACCAATTCACCCGTGATCCTCCAGGTGGCCAGCTTCTCACTCATCTCTCCGCCGCCATCGCCACCACAGCAAACCATCATGGCGAGCACCTGCGCGAATTACAAGGTCACTGTGACCCAGGTAAATAACTATGCGGGTACGGTAACCCTAGGTGTCAGCGGCTTGCCAGCCTTCAGCACAAGTACATTTACTCCGCCTTCGGGCACATTACCCCCCTCCTTCCCGTCTCAGCTCCAAGTCTGCACGCAGGCTGGGACTCCGGCGGGAAGCTATCCTCTTACCATCACGGGTATGAGTGGGGTCATCATGCAGAGCACTGCCGTTGTATTGAATGTAACCAACTTTGCGGTAACGGGCGCACCTTCTTCCCAAAACGGAACGGTCAGTGCGCCGGTCATCTTTACCGTTACTGTCACCCCCCAGAACGGTTTCAACGGCGTCGTGAACCTGAGCGCAAACGGCTGTCCACCCAACGCAACCTGCACGTTCAGTCCCCCCAGCCTTAACGGTGGCGGAACTTCGAGCTTGATCGTTACACCCGCGGATACAACCCCACTGAATACCTACCAGGTCAGCATTACGGGTACCAGCGGGAGCCTGAGCCAGCCAACCAGCGTTACCGTGAATGTTGGTCCTGGGTTTGCCCTGACCACCGCCAATAGCGGAATTGCCGGACGTGGGACGACAGTGCCCATCAGTTGGCTGTATACACCGAACGTGGGCACTACGGTGAGTATTAATCTGTTGCGAGAAAACAGCCTGGTTCAAACCATCGCGTCAGGCATCGTGATTGATAACTCCACGTATGGGACTCAAACCTATAACTGGAGTGTGCCGGTGAATACGCCGATCGGATCGGGTTATACGATCCAACTCGTGGATTCAAGCGGATACAAGGACCAAAGCACCGGCTTCTTGATTATCCGGTAACTCAAACCTCGCCTGCCAGGTCTACCCCCTGGCAGGCCCTATAGTAATGTCTGCAAAAAGAAGCTATGAGGAGAGGAGAAGCGTAGCTCGTGTAAGGACGTTATTTGAATTCAGAGTAGCATCTACAGTGATGTCATACTTACAACAATCTGATCGGTGCTAGTTTAAGGAGGCTTGTTTTCTTATGCACGGATTTATGGGACGAACAATTGCCATCGCCCTGTTAGGGCTGGGATTGACTTGTGTAGTGACAGGCCAGACGAAATCGGTGAAGGCAGCGCCTTCGCCGGAAGCCAACACAACCATTATTGCAGGCAATCCGTCCTTGGGTCCGGGGTACACGGGCGACGGCGGAGCGGCAACCAGTGCACAACTGAAAAACCCTTTCGGCGTCGCTGTGGATAAGGCGAGAAATGTATTCATCGCCGATCATGGCAACAGTGTGGTTCGCAAAGTAGACGCAAGCGGAAAGATCACAACGGTCGCGGGTGAGCGGAATGTTGACGGCAAGAGGCAGCGGGGCTGGTATCTCCACGGGACCGGCATTGCCGTGGATAGCTCGGGAAATGTCTTTACCGCCGATTTTTACAATCACATTGTTCTGAAAATGGATACAGCCGGAAAAATCTCGGTGGTCGCCGGCACCTATCAGCATGGAGGATACGGCGGCGACTATGGCCCGGCGGAGAAGGCCCAATTGCTCGATCCTATTGGAGTCACTGTGGATAACGAGGGGAACCTGTTCATCGCCGACGCCGGTAACGGCGTCATCCGCAAAGTCGATGTAAACGGGATCATTTATACCGTCGCCGGCAACAAGTCGACAACCAAATATAGCGGAGATGGCGGACCTGCAGTGGATGCGGGACTCGAGTATCCCGAAGGTGTCGCTGTGGATAGTAAAGGGAATCTATTCATTGCTGATACCTATCACTGTGCCATTCGGAAAGTGGATACGGATGCGAATATCAGCACCGTCGCCGGCCTGTCGCCCTCGGCTCCGGGCTACAGCCCTCAAGAATGCGGTTACCAGGGCGATGGGGGCCCGGCCATCAGAGCCATGCTGGGCATGCCAAAAGGTATCGCGGTCAATGACGCCGGTGAGCTGTTCATCGCCGATTCAGGAAATGACGTAGTCCGGAAAGTGGATACGGTCGGACGAATTTCCACCATAGCCGGCGACCATATTGACTCAAGAGGGCAACGGGACGGCCCTGAGGGCATCGCAATCGACAAAGACGGCAACTTAATCATTGCCTATACTCGAAAGGGCGTGATCGAAAAAATAAAACTGCAGTAACAACCGTTACTCCCGGGCTGAAGCCGGGGGTTCCCACCCTGCGCCGCATGCGAAGTTGGAAGCTGTTGCTATAGCGTTCCTATGTGGGTTACCGTATAGTTTAATCATGCTCATTGCTGGTTCGAGCAAGTGAAAAAAAATTTCTTCATTGTGTCCCTCAGATGGCCGGCCTGTCAGCGACTCCGACAATTGACGAGTACCTCCGCAAAAGATTAATGCCCGTGGAGGGCGCGATTCCCCAACTGGCTGGAATTGAGATGTATGGCAATTCCCTTCCCGCGGGGCAAGTAGGCGGCGACCTGTTTGAATACATCAACTTCCAACAGCGCTACAACATAGACGCCCGCATTGCACGCGCTCACAAGCTGGCAAGCGAATACCTGGAGCCGCTTGCGCAAGGCATGCAGCCACGGAATGAAGTTGACCTGCATGTGCAGTGGATGGAATCGAAGCCCGGATATACCGCCGCAGACACGGCCCAGTACAGAAAAGCGAAATGCTCGGAGCAGTTGAGAATCGCGGAAAACCTGCGCGAACTATACACAACTGCCGGAGTGCTGCTCGTAGATGCTGAAGGACACGGAATTATCGCGGCAAAAATAGCGTCAACCGTACACGACACCTTCCATGCCCTTATGCTCTCAGAGCTGGAGAAGAACGGCAAAACAACGACCGACCTCATTGAGAAGATCAACCTCCGGCTGGCACAGTCGGTCACGGCGAGGAACGCATTAGGGGGAAGCACGGATGCTTCGCGCGAGATTGCCACCATGCTTTACGGAGAGATCAACCTTGACGGTGATTTTCGTTTTGTCAACTTCGGGCACCCACCACCTCTGGTCTTCTCGGCCCTCTACGACAAGTTCGTGGAGATGGATAAGGAACGCATGGCGCAATTTGTCGCCCTCGGGCTTGAAATTCCAGAAGACAATCCTGACCGAAGCAAGTATGTCTCCCTCCAACTGAGAAAGAGACAGATGGACTTCTCTGATGTAGGGGAGATTACGCTGATGGGCCTGGGAGACATCCTGTTTCTTTATACAGATGGAGTCTATGACGGCAGCGATGAGCAGGACAGGCGTGAAATAGAACAAATCATCCGGGAACGGAAACAGGAGCCGGTGAAAAACATTTGCGATGCCATCCTGGGATATGCGGTGAAAAAAGACCAGCACCTGAAGCAGACTGGCGAGGCTGACCGGATCGACGATAAGACGGTATTCATTATTCGACACGTATGACGATTCCGATCGACCCGGCACATGGTCGCAAGAAGAATTATCGGGGACGGGGCGACTGGTTTATGATCCCAGTCGTGAAACTTGGGGCGTTGGTCGAGTTGCCAAAGTAATGGGCGTAAATGGAATGCGAACCGGCTTTTAAGACGATCTGGCCCGCCAAACTCACTGTGCTTGTGCCGTTCGTAGAGGCTACGCCAAGAACGTTAGAGCCATCCATAAAAATCACCTGGTCCGAAGCCGGAGGAGCCGGATTCACGATTGCGCTCAATGCAATACTATGCCGGAAGAGCACCTGTTGCTGATTCAGGTGGCTGTTGGGCTGAGTGGGGCTTGGCACATAACTTAAGGCGGTTGTGGTTGTGGTTGCGCCGCTGCCATCCACGAGCTGCGGAAAGGTTGCGCTGCTGGTGAGATGATTGCTATCGCCGTTATAAGTGGCAGTGATTGTGTGTAAACCTGTGGCCGCGAATGAGACCGTGAGCGGACTTCCGATGGATGCTGTTCCCAGAGTGGCAGCTGTTGTGGTATCCACGAATGTCACGTTTCCCGTAGGAGCCACGCCGAATATAGAGGAAACGCCGGCGGTAAGAGTGATGTTCGTATTGACTTGAACCGGACTCTGCGAGGAGACGATTGTGGTTACGGTTGTATCTTTGTTGATAACTTGCGTCAACACTCCAGAGGTGCTCGGCTGGAAACGGCTGCCACCGTTGGAATAAACGGCGGTGATGGGATGAGAGCCCAAGGCAAGCGACGAAATTGAGAATGTAGCAACGCCCTGATTGAGGGGCACAGCTGCGCCAAGAGCAGTTCCGTTGTCATTGAAAGTAACTGAGCCGGTCGGAGTGCTGTTGCTGGCGACCGCAGTGACGATTGCAGTAAGTGTGATTGTCTGGCCCAACTGCCCTGGATTGGCGGATGAACTCAAGGTTGTGACAGTTACGGGCGAGAAAAACTCGTAGGCCCCAATATCATACGCGGCCCCCTGCGGGCGGGTAATACCGTCAAAATCTGTAGCGGCATTCGTCGTAATGCCCACATTGATGGCCGGGCTCGTGGCCTTCAAATGAAAATCGAATGCGGAAAGATTTGCAAATAACGGGTCAGAATGAGTAATGCTGCCTGTGAGAAATGTTGGAAGGGCCGGACTGCCGGTGCTGAACACAACATTGTTGGAACCGCTTACGAAGGTGGAATTCCAGCCGCCGCCGCTGCCGAACGGCTCGCTGCCAATCTGATACATGATGTTATTGCGAATCCGGGCTGTCAGGCCCGGTATGCCGCCGGCAATATTGAAATTTCCGTTATTGATAAAGCCGCCGATAAAAGGGCCGCAATCATAGAGCGTGTTGTTATACAAATCAACCATGCCCTGGCCGTCGGGACCGTCGTTGGTGATATAGGCCATGTAGATGCAACTGTAGTCGCCGGAATCGCCGTCCTGGGGCGCGGGGCCAATACCGACGTGAAAAATCACGTTATTGTAGGCTTCTACTTTTCCCTTCGATGGATCTACCGTAGCGAAATTGATTCCATCACAGGGATCGTCGTGAATCAGGTTGTCATGAACGGATAAGTCGAATTGATTGAATCCAGTTGGGTCCCCAGGTCCGCCACCCCCGAGGGGAGAAGAGTGAAACTGGATGGCACGGCAACTGCGGTTGTTGTGGATGTAATTCCAGGCGGCTTCCACGTGGTTGGTATCGCTGGAGAAATAGACCGCATGCTGTTGTTTGCTGGCTGACACCACTCCCACATTGGTCGTCTCATTGCCCAAGAATTCGACTTGGGTCAATTCATGGGTCACGAAGCAGCCTTCCTCCCCGTTCGCGTTGGGACATTGAAAATTATTGCCCACCAGGCGCCAATTATTGGAGTTGGCGGCATCCATGGCGATATCGCTGCTATTGAAGAACAGCCCGGCGATGGTCACGAAGTTGGCCGATACGCTGATATTGGGCACACGAAGACCATAGGTAACATCGGATGCCCCCAAAGTTGCTGTCGCGCCGGGATACCCTACAAAAGCAATCGGACTCGTGCTGCCTGACCCGCCACTCTCGAGCTCAAGGGTGGCATCGAAGTTGTCCGTAGTCGAGGCTGTTACACCGTCGCGAATGTAGCAGATGGCTCCAGGACCAATGGCATTCCTGCACCTTGGAATCGTGCGAAAGGGATTGGAGAAGCTGCCGGAATTGCCGTCGCTTCCCGATGTCGAGACGAAGAATATTTTTCCGGGGGTTGAGGTTACGTTGAAAGGCAGCCCATTCGACGCATTCCCGTTCACCGTCACCACGAAATTACCGGCGCCTGCAGTACAACTGGAGCCCAACTGCACGATGATCTTTTGATACCAGAAATACTTGCTGCCCCATCCGCCGTATGTCCCTACAGGGCCGACAACCCGCAGACAGTTTTGCCCGTTCCATGTGACGGTCGAAGTGCCTTGAGACGTACCAAGAAAGTTTCCATAAATCGTCACGTAAGCGCCGGAGAATCCGCTGACGGTCTCTCCGCCCGTATTAGGCCCACTGGTCAGGTCTGTAAAAAAAAGCCTGGGAGCTTGTGCCACCGCCAGTGTGCTGCCAAAAATGCACGCGCAGAAAAAAACACACAATCCAGTAATTTTGCTCATATCAACCTTGCACAGAAATGGCCAGCAGCCGCATCTCAAGGAAACCCGGAGAACTAAAATCGCGAACCGCTCCCGAAGCTCACACTCGTTATGTGGTAGTAAGTGATTATTAGGACTAGCCCGTTACAAATTACATCTCTGACCTGGGACCTGGATCGGAGCGGGCACGCAAATTGTGTTGTGAATAAGACTAACACCGATCATTGTTCCCAGAATGGGCTGAAGCCGTAAAGTTAAATTACCTGGGTACATGCCCAAGAGGCCGCTGTGCAAATGGTTGCACTCTGCAAAGTTTTGCGCAGAGGTCAGCAATCTGGTTATTTCCTGCCCTGAGAAAATTCGTACGCGCCAATGTCGCAGGCTGCGCCCTGTGGTCTTTGCACCCCATCCTGGTCGGTAGCCAGGTTCATCGGCGCCCCGGCATCGATGGCGGGGCTTCCGGGAAGAAGGTGGAAATTGCCGGTGTTTGGGCTTACGAACTTCGGGTCGGATGTCTTGTTGGACGAAAGAAATGAGGGACCGGCTCCGGCGCCGAAGAAGAGATTATTGCTGCCAGCGTAAGCGTCGGTATGATGCCGGTTATTCGGACTGATATAAGACTGGCCGGGCAAGGCGAAGACAATGTTGTTCTGGAAATTGACCTTCATCGTGCCGGAGGGGAAGACAGCGAAAGCGCCCGAGTTAGGATCTCGTGCGGATGTACCGAAGTCATAGCAGGTATTGTTATAGACTTGGGCGGTTCCGCCCGGCGCAGGGCCATTGTTCAGGATTCCGGGGAAGTAGATGCAGGCGTAGCTGGATTGATCGCCCTTCAAAACTCCCGTGCCCACGTGATAGATGACGTTGTTGTAGGCCTCCACTGTTCCCTGCGAAGGATCCACGGTGGCGAAGTTGATGCCATCACAGCGGGTATTGCGGATTACATTGTCATGAACATGCAGATCAAACATATCGTGGCCACTCGGGTCTTGCGGCCCACCTCCGCCGCCCGGCGAGGAATGAAACTGGATTCCGCGACAGGCGTTGCACTTCCCTCCCTTGCAGAGATTCTGGCCCGTGTCACCATCGATCAAGTTCCAGGCTGCGACAACATGATTGGAATCGGTTGAGAAGTACATATTATGGAAGCCTTTGGTGGCCGAGTTCGGATCAGAGCTGAGTTGGGCGTTATCATGGACGTAGTTCCCCAGATAAGCAATATGGCTTGTACCCAAACCGGTATCCATGCACCCACCTTGAAACACGCCTATAGCAGTGGGACACGAAACATCAAGGGCGACGACACGAAAATCCGATGAGCCGCCGCTGATCTCGATTCCGATGTTGTTAGCCCTTACAGTAAAGCCCGCAAGGGTCCAGAAGTGAAATCCTCCGATATTGGGCGTTCGGAGAGCGTAATTGATCGTGCCGTCGGCGCTTCCGATGACTGATGTAGCTCCCGGGTATACCACCAGGGCAATCGGACTTCCCTCGGCGCCATTGGTCTCGATGGCTAAATCGGAATCGTAGTCATCAGGAGCGGCTTGGTTTACTCCATTTTCGACGTAACTGATGTCCCCGGCGGCCATCGTGTTCCTGGCCTTGGGAATCGTGGCCCAGCACTGATTCGGAAACTTGCCGCTATTATTGTTACTTCCGCTCTTTGAGACGCAAAAGATGCGTCCAGGCCGCACCGTGAAAGGAATCTCGTTGGAAGCATGGCCATTGACCGTGACCACGAAATTTCCTGTCCCCGCACTGCACGCTGAGCCAAGCTGCACCACGATTTTCTGATACCACAAATACGGGGCGCCCCATCCAGAATACGATCCCACGGCAGGCACAATCCGCAAACAGTTTTGCCCGTTCCAGGTGACGGTCGAGGCCCCCTGAGACGCACCAAAGAAGTTTCCATAAAGAGTGACGTAAACGCCGGAGAATCCATTGACGCTCTCTCCGCCCTTATCGGGTCCGCTGGTCAGGTCTGAAAAAAAGATTTTGGGAGTTTGCGCTGTTGCCGGCATGCTGCCCAGAATCAAAAGCAAGAAAAAAATATTCAGTCTCGTAACGTTGCTCATAGGGCGAAGGATTCGATTGGGCACGTGTTGAATCTAACCAAAATAGCGTATGGCTGGCAAACATTTCGTTGATCGAAGCGAACTTTGAAAGGCGCCGTCCCTACGGAACCAATCTCATTTTTGCGCACACGAAGCGCTGGGCTATAATACGTCACCCCTTCGAGATTGTTCATCTATTCAGGTCTCACTCGGCTTTAAAGCCCACCACATTCTCAACGACTTACGATGTCGCTTCCTTGTATCGATGTCTTCATCATTCCAGAATCGGAGAAAGTCTATCTCCGATCACGGTGAGTTTGCCCAAGAAGAGGAAAAGGTCTTCCTAGTATGAAAGTCTTTTCACATAGACATATAGGAAGTGTATGGGTTAACCGGCAACAATTCTGGAGCGCACATTGCCTGGCGGAAGCAGGATTTTTTGCTTTTAAATCAGTAGCTTACGGAGTACCACCGGCGATCATATTTCAACCCGATTCCGTTGACATTTGAATTGGCGCTTGGAGTGCAAGTATGTGCATTCGTCACGAATAATCTTATGTTATTAGCCCCAAGTCGGCTGGGAACGCCTCTGCCAAATGCGACACGGTGGCAGGTTGGCGATACCAAATTGCCTCCGGAAGAGGTGATTTTTGGAAGCACCGCTGCCATGGCGGCGGCTCGAGTCAAGATTCCAAAGCTAGCCGCAACCAATATTCCGATTCTCATCACGGGAGAGAGCGGAACCGGCAAAGAAGTCATTGCGCACCTGGTCCATAAATACTCGGCGGCAGCCAACCGGGCGTTTGTTCAGGTTAACTGCGCGGCCATTCCAGCTACGCTGATCGAAAGCGAGCTTTTTGGCTATGAGAAAGGCTCTTTCACCGGGGCCTTGGGCGCCAAGCCAGGGCGGGTTGAAATGGCCAATTCCGGGAGCCTGTTTCTGGATGAGATTGGCGAGCTCGATCCTGCGGTGCAAGCCAAGCTTCTACAGTTATTGCAAGACGGCCAGTTCAGCCGGCTGGGGGCGCAAGAAGACAAGCGCATCAATGTGCGCTTCATCTTCGCTACGAACCGCGACCTGGAAGAAGAGATCGCGATGGGAAATTTCCGCGAAGATCTGTTTTACCGCATCAATGTCGCAAACCTGCACCTGCCCCCCTTGCGGGAGCGGATGGACGATATTCCCATTCTGGTGCAGTATTTTCTCGAAAAACACAACGAGAAATATAACTGCCGGACGCCCATGCCTTCAGACGCTTTCCTTCGCCGCGCGCAGGAATATCGCTGGCCGGGAAACATCCGGCAACTGGAAAACCTGATCAAGCGTTACGTGGTGCTGGCTTCGGAAGAGGCAATCCTTCCTGAACTTGAAGAGCGCGAGCCCGACGTTTTTAAGTTCATCATCCCGCCGAACGGCGAAGTCTCATTGAAACAGATAACAAGGCAAGCGGTGCGGCAGGTTGAACGGAAGGTCATTCTCAAAGTGGTGGAAGCCAACGGCTGGAACCGCAAGCGGGCAGCGAAGCTTTTGAACATCAGCTATCGCGCGCTGCTCTACAAGCTGAAGGAAGTAGGGGTGCCACCGGAGCGGCAAGGTCATTACACCAAAGCCGCGCAAAAGCGAAGCCTGCTCTCCAATATCCAGGGGGACGATCCATTGCAGCCTGCCGAGGTTGAGAGGAAAACAGATTTTTAAGGTAGAGACCATGCACGCGAAACATGAACTCGTATCGGTTGTAGTTCCGATCTTTAACGAAGAAGACGGCATCGAGCAGCTCCAACAAAAGCTGCAACGGCTCCGGGACCTTCTGGCGGACGAATTTGAGCTGGAATTTGTGTTTGTGGATGACGGCAGCCGCGACCATACGGTGGAACGGCTGAAACAGCAATTTGCGGACTCGAATTTCGATTTCCGCGTTGTGGAGCATGGCGTGAACCGCGGAGTGGGTGCCGCAATGCGCACGGGATTCAAGTATTCCCGGGGCTCCCTGGTTTGCAGCATTGATGCCGACTGCTCTTATTCTCCCGAAGGATTAAAGCTGCTGCTCTCCGAGTTGCTGGCTACCGGGTCTGATATTGCCGTGGCTTCGCCTTACCACCCTCGAGGGGGCGTGGAAGGCGTGCCGGGGTGGCGCCTGGCTTTGAGCAAAGCCTGTTCGGCGCTTTATCGCGTGCTTTCGCCGCTCAAACTTTATACCTATACCAGCGTCTTCCGCGCGTACCGGGCGGACGTGTTGAACAACATTACTTTCAGGGCCGATGGCTTTGTTTCGGCCGCGGAAATTCTGATTGTGGCAGCTCGACGCGGCTACACGGTGGTTGAAGTTCCGATGATTTTACGCGGCCGCAGCATCGGCCGCAGCAAGATGAAGGTACTGCGCACGATTGGCACACATCTACGGATGCTCGCCGCGCTGGTCTTGCCGTCAGAAGGTCAAGCCGAACCATCGCAAAGAAAGATTGCGGTGGAAAAGCTGGGGGAATCCGTGATTTCACAACGAGAGTAAACAAATGCCGCCGGAACTATGGCGGTTCAGGGGGAGAGTAAGACATGGTTCGAATTGGATCGGTAGGGTTGGGAGCCTGGGGCTGGAACGTGGCCCGGAATTTTGCCGAACTCAAAAGCTGCCAGTTAGTGAGCTGCTATGACGTGGACGCCAAGCGACGAGACTCGGCGTCGCGTGCCTGGCCGGGCGTAAAGCCGGTGGCCTCGTTTGACGAGTTGCTGATGCAGGATATTGACGCTGTGACGATCGCCTCGCCCGCGGTCACGCACTACGAACTCACTAAGAAAGCGCTCCTTTCCGGACGCGACGTCTTCGTTGAAAAACCTTTTACCCTGAAAGTCGAACATGCTGAAGAGCTGCTGGAACTTTCACAGAAGCTAAACCGCGTTCTCATGGTAGGCCACCTTCTTGAATACCATCCTGTGGTCCACCGCCTGAAGAAATTAATTACCTCGGGCGATCTGGGGCCGGTCTACTACATCTACACGCAACGCGTAAACCTGGGACGCATCCGGGGAGATGAAAACGCGTTATGGAGTTTTGCTCCTCACGATATTTCGCAGATCCTTTACCTGCTCGACATGGAGCCGGTCAATGTCAGCGCACGCGGCCAGAGCTATATCCAGGAAGGAATCGAGGATGTTGTCTTCCTGAGTCTTTTCTTCGAAAACCGGGTCATGGCCCATATCCACCTGAGCTGGCTCGATCCGCACAAGGTGCGGCGCACGACCATTGTCGGCAAAAACAAGATGGCCGTCTTTGACGATGCAGAAACAACGGAAAAGCTCCGCATTTACGACAACCATGCGGAGATGCCGCCGGCACGGAGTTATGGAGAAGCGATCCAGGTGCGCTTTGGCGACATCCTCATTCCGCGCGTGGAAATGTCGGAGCCGCTGAAGATCGAATGCCAGCACTTTATTGATTGCGTCCGCGACCGCAAGAACCCGGTCTCAGACGCCCAAGATGGACTTCGAGTCATTCGAATCATCGAAGCCGCCCAACGTTCCCTTGATCAGGACGGAGTGCCGGTTTCTGTTAAGGACACTCATGACAAATTACCTACACCCGTCAGCACAGATCGGCGTTGGTACGCAATGCGGGCATAACAGCGTTATCCATGAAAATGTGCGCATCGGAGCCAATTGCAGGATCGGCAGCGGCGTAGCCATCCACGCCGATACCGTGATTGGCAACAACGTCCGGATTGACGACAACACCGTCATTGGCAAACTGCCCATGAAGGCGGCTCTGAGCGCCATCACCAAAGACTTGACTCTGGCTCCCTGCACGATCGCAGACGATTGCCTGATTGGGGCCATGGTGATCCTCTATCGCGGCTGCGCACTGAATAACAAAGTAATGGTGGCCGACCTGGCCTCGCTGCGCGAAGAGGTGGAAATCGGCGAGTTCACCATCATTGGCCGCGGCGTAACTGTGGAGAACAAAGTGCGCGTGGGCAGTCGGTGCAAGCTGGAAACAGAAGCTTACATCACAGCCCTCTCTGAAATCGGCGACGGTTGTTTTATCGCACCCGAAGTGACCTTCACCAATGACAATTTTCTGGGCCGGACGAAAGAGCGGTTCAAGTTTCACAAAGGGGTGACCATGAAACGAGGCGCGCGAATCGGCGCCAATGTGACCGTGCTGCCCGGTCTCACCTTTGGCGAAGACGCGCTGGTGGCCGCAGGGTCGGTCGTCACGCGCGACGTTCCCGCCCGCAAAATCGTGCTGGGCTCTCCTGCCAAGGTGTGGCGTGATGTGCCCCCGGAACAGTTGCTGGAGAACCAATAAAGCGCATGAGGAAACTGCTATCGATCATCGGCGTGCGGCCACAGTTCGTGAAGGCGGCCATGGTGTGTGCCGCCGTGGAGCGCTTTAACCGGCAAATGCCTGAACATGAATACATACAGCATGTGCTGCTGAACACAGGGCAGCATTACGATTTCGAGATGGCCGACGTCTTCTTCCAGCAGCTTCCCCTGCCGGTTCCCGATTTTAACCTTGATGTGGGCTCTGGAACCCATGGCGCCCAGACCGCAACCATGCTGGAAAAGATTGAACGAATCCTGCTGCTGCACAGGCCGGACTGCGCGGTGGTTTATGGTGACACCAACTCGACCATGGCCGCCGCCCTGGCGGCGGCGAAAGTGCATGTCCCTGTGGCGCACGTAGAGTCCGGATTGCGGAGCTTCAACCGGCAAATGCCGGAAGAGATCAACCGCATTGTTGCCGATCACGTATCGACGATCTTGTTCTGTCCGACACAAGCTGCGGTGCAGCAGCTTCAAAGCGAGGGCATCACCGAGAATGTGTACTTCACGGGAGATGTGATGCTCGACGCCGTATTTACTTTTTCTCCGCTGGCGGCGATCAGCTCGAATGCGCTTCCCACGCTGGGCGTTGAGTCCAAGCAGTATATTCTTACGACGATCCACCGGGCCGAGAACACAGATTCGCCGCATCGCCTGCAACAATTGGTGGAGACGCTATGCCGGCTCGAACGGCCAATCGTGTTCTCGATGCATCCTCGGCTGCGGACGAAACTGGAACACCAGACGGAGTACAGAGAGCTGCGAGAGAAACTGGCGCGCGCACCCCATCTCAAGATTACAGCCCCGCTTTCTTATTTAGACATGCTTCATCTGGAGGCAAATGCGCGCTTGGTCATGACCGATTCCGGAGGGGTACAGAAAGAGACCTTTTTTGCCGGAACCCCATGCCTGACCCTTCGTGATGAAACTGAATGGACGGAAACGCTGGAGGGCGGCTGGAACCGGATCGTTGGAACCTCGCCACAGGTCATTTTACCGCTGGTTGAAAGTTTATGGTCGGGCAATGGGGCCACTCCCGCCAGCAAGCCGGAGCTTTCCGCTTTTGGCAATGGCAGGGCGGCCGACAACATTCTTGAAATTTTACAGAGAACTGAACATGCGTGAACACACAAATCCTAAAACTGTTCTGGTAACCGGGGGCGCAGGATTCCTGGGCTCACATCTTTGCGATGCATTGCTGTCTCATGGTCATCGCGTAATCGCCGTGGACGACCTTTCCCAGGGAAGCTACACGAACCTGGCCAAAGCCAGCCAGCACTCTAACTTCAGTTTTCATGTGCTCGATATTGCAGACCGGGAAAAGCTTAAAGAAGTGAGCGAGGGAGTGGAAGTATTCGCTCACCTGGCTGCCTTCAAAATTCCGCGCTATGGAGACAGGATCAAGACGCTACTGGTCAACTCCGAGGGCTGCCACAACGTGCTGCAACTGGCGGCGGAGCGCAAGGCCAAGTTTGTTTTCACTTCCACTTCCGACGTATACGGCAAGAATCCAGAGATTCCTTTCAGTGAAACCAGCGCGAGCGTGATCGGCTCTTCCACCGTGCCGCGCTGGGCCTATGCCGTTTCAAAACTTTTTGACGAACACCTGGCGTTTGCGTTCAGCGAAGACCATGGGATCCCGATCACGATCCTTCGCATTTTCGGCTCCTACGGGCCGCGCCAGCATTTGAGCTGGTGGGGCGGGCCACAATCGGTCTTCATCGATTCCATCCTGCGCAACCAGCAGATACCGATTCATGGCGATGGTCTGCAAACCCGCAGCTTTACTTTCGTATCCGATACCGTTTCGGGAATTCTCGCAGCTCTGGAGAGCGACGACGCCAATAACCAGGTTATCAATGTTGGAAGCACGCATGAAATCAGCATCGTCGATCTTGCCCGCACGATCCATAGGCTTTGCGGGAGCGAAGAGCCTTTGCACCTGGAGTTTATCCCTTATAAAAATATCAGCGGGCGCGAATATGAAGACGTCAGGCGCCGGGTACCCGATGTAAGCAAAGCTGCGAACCTGTTGGGCTTCAAGGCGCAAGTCTCCCTGGAAGACGGGCTCAGCCGGACCATTGAATGGCAAAGAGAGATACGCGGCATCCCAGCGCGTGCAACGGTGGAGGTAGGATGAGACCCGAGCTGGCCGTTGAAGTCGAAGAGGCCCCGTCGATTCCGATTCGTCTGGAAAAAGTACCCAACGCTCTCGCCTTCCCCTGGGAGATGGTAGCGGCCTTGGGAGCTATTATCCTGGCTTCATGCGGTCATCTGCTGATTAAGGCAGGGTTGCGTTCTGCCGTGCTTACAACACCAGCGGGTGGCATTTTCGCCCGGCTTGTTCATTATCTTCTGCATCCCGCGGTTGCGGTTGGGCTGGGTATTTACGGGCTGGGGACGATCCTGTGGGTTTATGCGGTGTCGCGCCGCAGCATTAGCTTTCTTTATCCATTGACAGCATTGAATTATGCCATCGTGACCATGGGAGGAAAATTCCTTTTTGGGGAATCCATCACGCGCGGTCGCTGGCTTGGCATTGCCGTAGTCATGCTGGGAGTAGCACTCATGCAACTCTCCATGAAGGAGGAAAAGCGATGAGCGCTTTCTCTGCATTGTGGCTGACAATTATTCTAAGCGCCTGCGCCCAGGTGTTTCTGAAACGAGGAGTCACTCGTACTGGCTCCGGCGCTCCGTTTTCCTATATGTCCCTGCTCAAATCCCCCTGGGTTTGGGCGTGGGGCATCAGTTTCGTACTGGCCACGGGCCTGTGGCTGATTGCGATGTCGCGCATTCAAGTGTCGTACGCTTTCCCCTTGCTGAGCATCAGCTATCCGATTGTTGCCGTGCTCTCGATCTTTTTGCTGGGGGAGCGCATACCGGCTTCAAGATGGATGGCAATTGCGGTCATTACCTTTGGAGTGGCCCTCATTTACAGGAGTTCATGAAGGAACTTTATGCTGAAAGCCGGCGCACCATTTACATCTGGAAAGCATGCGGATGCGCACATTGGCATCCTCGGCGGCGGAATTACCGGCCTGACGGCCGCATTCTATCTCTTACGCCAGGGTTTTCGGGTAACTGTGCTGGAAGCTCGTCCCCAGCCTGGCGGGCTGGCCACCTACTTTAATTACGGGCCGTTTTATTGGGACAAGTTTTACCACTGCATTCTTACCTCAGACTTGCCTTTGCTGAAGTTAATCCATGACCTTGGGCTCGGCGATGAGTTGCGCTGGACCGACACGCAAGTCGGCTTCTACACCGAGGGCAAGCTTCGGTCCATGACAACAACTCTGGACTTCCTGCGGTTCCCCGCCATCTCGCTCTGGGAAAAGCTGCGCCTCGGGCTTGGGATCATTTATGTATCCCGTATTCAGGACGGGCTTGCACTAGAGAAGGAACCCATCGCTCCCTGGCTGATAAAAATCTTCGGCAAGGGAAATTATCAGAAACTCTGGGAACCACTTCTAAAATGCAAGCTGGGAGCGGCAAGGCAGCAGGCATCGGCGAGCTTTATTTGGGCAACCATCAAGAGGCTTTACTCGACCCGTGAAAAAAACGCGAGCAAGAAGGAGCGTATGGGTTATGTCCGCGGAGGGTACCACACAGTATTTTCACGGCTGATTGAAGCCATTGAGCAGATGGGTGGAGAGATAGCGACCAATACCCAGGTAAAGCAGGTCCGCACTTCAAATTCAGGCCTGCTCGAAGTCATAACCGGCGCAGGCAGCCGGCAATTTGATTATGTCATTGCCACTACTCCAAGCGGCATTTTCGCCCAACTGGCGCCTCAGCTTGCCGTGGAGTACAGAACAAAGCTGGAAAAAATGCAGTATATGGGAATGGTGTGCGCCGTCATGCTGCTAAAGCGCAAACTGACACCTTACTATTGCACGAACATAACGGAAGATCTGCCCTTCACCGGAATTATCGAGATGACGAACCTTATTTCCCAGGAAGAGACACAAGGACGCCATCTTGTATACCTGCCGAAATACACCTCTCCCGGCGATCCTCTTTTCAATGCCAGTGATGAGGAAGTATGGAACTTGTTTTATGGCAACCTAAAACAGGTTATCCCCGACCTGAAAGAAGACGAAATGGAACGGCATTTCATCTTCCGTGAACGACTGGTGCAGCCCATTCCAGTATTGGATTACTCTGCCATTGCCCCCCGCATGGAGACCAATATCCCGAATTTACTGCTGGCCAATACTACGCAGATTGTCAATTCGACGTTAAATAACAATGAAATGGTAAAGATTGCGGGCAAGGCCGTGGACCTGATTTCACAGAAGAACACGCAGCGCGCCGTCCATTGGGCGGCGACAGAACGATTAGAAATGGTCAGCAACGGGTAGGCGCAATTCTGGCTCCGGCGTGTGCAGACGTTTTCACATATGGCTGAGACAGACGGAATAAACCAAAGTAATTCGAATGAAATACGCACCGCCTTTTGGCAAGAAAGCTGCAACGAATTATGAATATGAGACCCGGTTTAGCGGTGATTTTAATCTCTTTGGCAGGCGAGTGGTTGAGTGCCTTATCTCAAGGCAGCAAAGCCAGCCCCAGCTTTCTGCGCCTGGTCGCCAGTCCTTTTGCAGCTTTGATTCGGATTCCATCTGCAATGACAGATGCCGGCATCCTGCTCTGCCTGGGAATATGCCTGGTGGTGATTTCCTGGGTGGTGCATAAGACATTGTCCCGGAATAATTAATCGCGGACCCGGCCCTATCGTTTCATTTTTCAGGAAACAGGCACATTGATATGACTGAAGCGAATACTTCTATATCCCCAAAGCTCAAGCACATTCTCACCGTGGATGTGGAGGATTACTTTCAGGTCGAAGCCTTTGCCGGCAGCATCGCACGCGATTCATGGAGCCAGTATCCCTGCCGTGTAGTGAACAATTGCCGCCTGCTTCTGGACATTTTCGATCATCATGACGTAAAGGCCACGTTCTTTGTGCTCGGATGGGTGGCCAGAAACTTCCCGCAGATCGTGCGCGAGATACATGAGCGAGGGCATGAATTGGCATGTCACAGCTTCTGGCATTACAGAGTTGATTCCCTCACGCCTGAAGAGTTTCGTTTTGATACGCGCGCCGCGTACGACGCCATCGAGCAAGCAGCATCAGTCCGCGTGCTGGGGTATCGTGCTCCTACGTGGTCAATTACCGGCCGGTCGCTCTGGGCGCTTGATGTGCTGGCGGAAGAGGGCTTCCGGTATGACTCAAGTATTTACCCTATTCATCATGACCTTTATGGGATACCTGGCGCGAGCCGTTATCCTTACCAGCATCATTGCAGCAATGGGCTGAGCCTGATGGAGTTTCCACCGGCAACGATGAGAATCGCCCGAATGAACCTGCCCGCCGCTGGCGGAGGTTACCTGCGGATTTTCCCGCTTTGCTACACAAAATGGGTCTTTCACCAATTTGAGCGCCGCCGGCAATCGTTGGTCCTCTACCTGCACCCGTGGGAAATTGACCCTGAGCAGCCGCGGATTGCCGGAAAATTCAAATCCAGGTTCCGCCATTACACAAACCTGCACCGTACGCAGGAGCGATTAGAAAATATCCTGCGCAAATATAGCTTCGTGTCGTTCCGCGACCATCTTGCGAACAATCGCTGCGTTTTGCCAGATGCAGGAGAGCTATCGGTTCCAGGCAGGAGGTGCGCGGTCAATTAGCCGGTGTATGTGCGGAATCTACGGTGAAATTTCGGACCGCCCTGCTCGTGCTGAATGTGGGCACGCCATCCGCCATCGCGGACCCGATGATGCCGGTGAGCAGGTGTTTGCCCTGCCGGAATCGGGGCTTTTTGTTTCACTGGTGCATCGCAGGCTTTCGATCATTGACCTCTCTCCCGCCGGACACCAGCCCATGACCAATGAAGATGGAACTGTCTGGATGGTCTTCAACGGCGAGATCTACAACTTCCAGGAGCTGCGGCAGCAACTGATTGACGCCGGCCACCAGTTTCGATCAAAGACGGACACGGAAACCATCATTCATGGATATGAACAATGGGGCGAGGAGGTAATCCCCCGCTTGCACGGCATGTTTGCCCTGGCAATCTGGGACAAGCGGCAAAGGCGGCTGCTGCTGGCCAGAGACCGTATCGGCAAAAAGCCTTTGTTCTATTACAGCGATGGCAATAAATTCCTGTTTGGGTCTGAGATCAAATCTTTATTGGCATCGGGTGAAGTACCGGTGCGGCCAGATGCGGAAGCGCTGCACGATTACCTCACTTATCTCTATTTTCCCTCCCCGCATACTGCGTTTCAAGGGATCTGCAAACTTGCTCCCGCCACATTGCTCACGCTGCGGGTGCGCGCAGATGGAAAGCTCACGCATGATCAAAAGACATTTTGGGATCCGGTAGAGGCATCGGGGGCGGCCCGACCCATGTCTCAAAAACAGGCAGCCGAGCGGGCGCGGGAATTGATCGATGAAGCGGTGCGAGTTCGCCTTATCAGCGACGTGCCTCTTGGGGTTTTCCTGAGCGGAGGGCTGGATTCAGGAGCGATCACAGCCTTTGCCGCAAAAAATACCGCCGACCGGGTCAAGACTTTCACCATTGGATTCCAGGACAGCAAGTTCTTCGACGAGAGCGCGTATGCCCGCCAGGTGGCTGAGAAATTCGGCACCGAGCACCACACTCTACATGTTGACGCACAATGCGCGGAACACATGGCAACCGTAATCAGGCATTTTGACGAGCCGTTCGGAAATCCCACAGCGGTACTGGAATACCTGCTCACTAAAAAGATGCGCGAAAGTGTCACCGTCGCGCTCTCCGGTGATGGCGGTGATGAAGCTTTTGGCGGCTACGTCCGATACGCCGGGGCATCGATGGCGCAAACCTACCGGCGCCTTCCTTCGGCTTTCACCCGTGGCTTTATGGTGCGCCTGTCGCAATTATTGCGCGACGATACCCGTGGACGCCATGGAAATCGAAGACTGCGGGAATTTCTGGAGTCCGCGTGGATGCCGCAGGAAGAGATGTACCTGCGGTGGGTTGGCTATTTCTCGGAGGATGAAAAACGGTCCATGTACACTCCTGAGTTCGCGCGGAAGGTCGGAAGGCGCGATTCCGGAGACTTTCTGCGGGGATTGTTTCGCCGCGGAGACGCCCTTGATCCATTGACCCGGCTCGGATACGTGGATATGGCTTCTTTCCTTTCGGGAAATTGCCTCGAATACGCCGACCGCATGTCGATGGCAAATTCGCTTGAGCTGCGTTCTCCATTTGCCGACCATCGCATCCTGGAGTTCGGTCTTTCTATTCCGTTTGCATGGAAGTACCGGCGCCGGCAGACGAAATGGCTGCTGCGGGAAGCGATGAAAGACATTCTCCCCCAGACAATTTTGCGAGGGAAGAAAATCGGGTTCAATCCGCCAATCCCGCAATGGATCAGCCGCGAATTGAAGCCCGTCATATCAGAGCTGTTGTCCCCACGGGCTATAGAACGGCGCGGGATCTTTCAACCCGCTGCGGTTGCCGCCCTGCTGCAGGACCATTTCGCAGGCAAGCGGGACAATGCCTTGAAAATCTGGGCCTTGCTCATGCTGGAACTCTGGCTCCAAATGTATGTCGACCGAAAATGGGATTCCCAATCCGATGTTCTGGACGGCATGAACTGGAAGCCGCAGTTGAAGCCTCCCATTTTGGAACGCCCGATGGCAACGGGAACATAGATGAGGTTTTGAGGGGCCAATGATACATTTCGGTCTTGAAGGTCTGCTTCCGCTCGTGCTCTATATAGGAATGTTCGCGACATTCGCCCTTTCTATGTTTTGGCGGCCTTCATTTGGCATCTATATCATGGTTCTGACTCTTCCCCTGCAGACGGGAAGGGCGAAGCTGCAGCAATTTCCGCTGGGGGCAGAGTTTATTGACATTCTGCTCTTGGGCACGGTCCTGGGGCTCATGCTCAAAGGGGGGCGGATCATTCCCAGGAGCCACTTAAACAGGTTCTTCCTTCTCTTTGCGGTGTTCTGTTACTTCTCTTTGTGGGAAGGATCATTTTTTATCAATGCTCCTCTTCCCTTCTGGATCAGCGACGAAAGATTTTCAGATTGGAAAAATTATGTAGAGATGTTTTTTTTCGCGCTGATTGTGGCCAGCACAATCAAAGAGAAAGCACAGGTGCGCGCGCTTGTTCTTGTCATGTGCGTTTCTGTTCTGGTGGTCAATCGCAGTTTTTATTTCACGATGAGCGACCGCGACCTGACGCATTTTTCTTATGAGGTCCGCGACTCAGGTCCACTCGGTTATGCGGGAGTGAATGGTCTGGCGGCCTTTGAAGCCATGTTCGCTTCATTCCTGCTGGGAATTTATTCCATGATTCAGAAGCGAATCGTAAAAGCCGGCATCATGCTGATGCTGGCCACATGTGGATATTGCCTGTTATACGCCTTCTCCCGCGGCGGCTACATGGCGTTTTTGGTTGGCCTGATTACAATCGGCCTGTTCAAGACCAGGTGGTTCCTTATTTTGGCGGTGGTCATGGTACTGGGATGGCAAACGCTCCTGCCGGTCTCTGTGCAGGAACGAATCGCCATGACCACAGGCGACGCGGCGGAAGGACAACAGTTTGATTCTTCCGCGCAAGACCGGCTGGTGCTTTGGCATGATGCCATCGAACTGTTCAAACGCAACCCCATAACCGGCGCCGGTTTTTCCACCTATAAATTTATGGGAAGAGTGGGTGGCTACCGGGACACGCATAACTACTATATTAAGGTTATGGCAGAGATGGGAATCGTCGGCATGGTGCTGTTTTTGACGTTGCTGGGAAAGCTTTTCCGGTCTGGTATCAGCTTGTTTTATGGCACCGATGATCCTTTTTGGCGAGCCATGGCTCTGGGATTCACTGCGGCGATCGCCAGCTTGATTGTGGCAAATTTTTTTGGCGACCGCTGGACCTATCAACAGTTGAACGGCTACATGTGGGTGATGCTTGGATGCGTGATTCGAGGCCTGATTACAGTGCGGGAACAGGAGGAGAAAGCCGAGGCCGATGTTGATCTTCCGGCGCATTCCCTGAAGGAGGCAGAACTAGCCGCGGTATAGAGCTATTTTTACGATCAGCAGGCTGGTTAACAGGTTTATGACGAATCGATTTTTTTCAGGCCAGTGCGAGCCTCATTCCGCCGTACTGCTTCCGCAATCGGGACTGCAGGTCATGCAACGGATGACGCGCACGACGGTGTTGACCTACCACGAACTCTCACCCCATGTCCCCGCCTATCGTTACGGCTTGAGTTGCCATGATTTTGAAGAGCATGTACGGATTGCGGCCCAGCTTCAGAGTTCATCCGGCTATAAGACGCCCTTGGTTCTTTCCTTCGATGATGGTCATAGTTCGAACTACACTCACGCGCTGCCGATATTGCAAAAGTATTCATGCAAAGCCATCTTCTTTGTTATCGCCAGCCGGATCAGCGAGTCAAGCGACTTCATGACCTGGCCGCAGTTGAAAGAACTCGTCGCTTTGGGGCACAAGGTCGAGGCCCATGGCTGGTCACATGTTTTTCTGACACGTTGTTCCGATGCCGAGCTGAGTGTGGAACTGTCACAGTCTAAAGCGGTCTTGCAAGATAGATTGGGCGTTGCCGTTGAAGCGCTCTCAGCCCCGCATGGAAGATGGAACCGCCGCGTCGTGAGGGCATGTTCGGAAGCAGGATATCGCTCTCTGTATACTTCGACCCCGTGGGCCGCGCCGCGGACAATCGATCAGGTGGAGGTAATCGGCAGGTTAATGGTGATTCGATCCATGGACTCGGCACAGCTGTTGAACTGGCTGACGATGGGGCGCGTTGAGACCGGCCTTCGACGCACGCAACATGCGCTGAAACAATCGGCGCAATATCTGCTGGGGAACAGACTCTATCACCAATTGTGGACCTGGTATTCGGGATGGAAGGGACCAGACGATACTTGCTTAAGGATGACCAATGAGGGTTCTTCAACTCATCAGCAGTGAGGGCTTTTACGGCGCAGAAAACGTTGTGGCCGCGCTCACGCGCGACCTGCTGCGCAGCGGATACTTCGTCCGGCTGGGCATATTTGAGAATGCTCATGTCTCACGCAAAAACAATGCCTCGGCTGAGTTCGAGTCCCGCGGCCTTCCGGCAACACGCATCCTGTGCCGCCGCCGTTTTGATCGGGCGGCGCTCAAAAGAATTCGTGAAATCATTCACACTGAAGAGATCGGCCTGGTACATTCGCATGGATACAAAGCGGATATGTATGCCTATCTTGCCACGCGGGGAATGCGGCTGCCTCTTCTTTCTACCTGCCACCTTTGGACCCGGCAAACCGCTGCTGTTCGCTTTTATGAGTTCCTGGATGCGCGCCTTCTTCGCAGTTTCGATGCGGTCGTGGCGGTCTCAGACCGGATTGCAGCCGAATTGCGCCAGGCCGGCGTGCCTTCCGGCAAAATCACAACCATCGACAACGGAATAGATTTCGGTCCATTCCATTCAGCCCAAGCCACCCTCGCTTCTGAACTCAACAAAAAGAATCGGGTTCTCATTGGAACGGTAGGACGGCTGGTCGCTCAGAAAGGCCTGACGTTCTTTCTAACGGCCGCCCAGCATTTGCTGAAGGAATTTCCGGATTTGCTGTTCGCAATCGTAGGAGACGGTCCCGACCGCGACAAGCTGGAGCAACTGGCGAAAGACCTGCGCATCGAAAACAAAGTTTGCTTCACAGGAGCGCGCACCGATATGCCTGGCGTCTATTCTTCTCTGGATATCTTTGCCCTTGCCTCCATCGATGAAGGGATGCCAATGGCCCTTCTGGAAGCGATGGCGTCCGGGGCGCCTGCTATCGCTACCGAGGTGGGCGCGATACCTAAGGTCATTGTTCCGGGAAGAACTGGGATGTTGGTACGCCCGGGAGACCCTGCCGAACTGGCGCAGGCGCTCGCATGTCTGATTCGCGATCCTGCGCTTCGTGAGCGCATGGCGCACAATGCAAAGCAACAGATCCATGAGCAATTCTCTTCGCAGGTCATGACGCAAAATTATTGCAACCTTTACGAGCGATTGCTCAAAAGAAAGAATGGGACTCTGAACACGGTTCCGGTCATGGACCCAGGAGCATAACATCATGGTAATTCTGCATAAGCATGCAACGTTGCATAACAGCAGAAGCGATTCCGCCGAGATTTTGAGATGCCGATCTTGAACCAAACCGAAACGGACCTGCCCGCAACGGAGCTGGACGAGTTCCAGGAGGGTGCCTCTACCGGAAAAGCGCAACGCGATATCCGCGTCTACGTGATGGACATGTGGTCCTTCATCCCGTACTACATGGCCCGGCTATGCGCGTCATTGCGGGCGGAATCGGTGAATGCAACCCTGGGATCGGTGCGATATCACCTGGACAGGACTTATTTTCATAAATCAGGCCTGACCCCCGATCGGCTCCTCATTGATGCCGCGGGAAATATCAAATCCAAATTTCTGCGGCGGCTCATGAAATCGTGCGAGTACGTTGCCAACCTGGCGATGCTCGGCATCCGGCTTGCGATTTCCAGACCGGATATCCTGCACGTCGAGTATTTGCCTTTTCTGGAGCGAGGGCTCGGTTTTGAGCTTTGGTTTTTAAAATGGGTGCGCCATCTTGGCATTCGCATTGTTTATACGATCCACAATGTTACCCGGCAAGATGCGCCCGATCAGGGCATCCCGCTTTACCGGCAGGCCTACAACCTCGCAGATGCGCTCATCTGCCACGGCGAAGAAGCCCGGGCAGAGTTGACCGGCAAGTTTGGGATCGCGACAGAGAAAATCCGGGTGATACCGCACGGCCCTCTGTTTGAGCAAGGGCCGCGCCTTTCACCGCAAGAGGCACGCCTGAAGCTTGGTCTCGAGAGCAAAGAAACTCTCGTGTTATGCCTGGGGGTTATCAGCCAATATAAGGGAATTCCTTTTCTGTTGGATGCCTGGAAAGAGATGAAAAGGGCAGGCGTGGAAGGCAGACTTCTGATCGCCGGCACCGGGGACCAGCAGGTCTTGTCAGAAATACGGGAACAAGTGGCGACCGAGGGGCTCAGCGCGTCGGTGGATCTCTGGCTGCAATTCGTACCTGTGGAACAGCTTCCGCTTTTGTATCAGGCAGCCGATATATTGGTCTACCCTTACAGAGCCGGCACCACCAGCGGCGCGCTCCTGACAGGATTGAATTACGGCAAAGCTGTGGTCGCAACCAAACTGCCGTTTTTCCAGGAGTATTTGAAAGACAAAGCAACTGCGCTTTTGGTGGATTATGGAGCCACCGAAGCCTTGGCTTCTGCATTGCAGACCTTGATTCAACAGCCGCAGCAGCGCTCAAAATTAGCAATTGCTCTTGCTCGCCAAGAGTCGAGGGGAATTGGCTGGGAAGAGATTGCTGCGAAAACCCGGAAATGCTACGACCAGGTGTTAGAAACCTCCGTGGCTAAAGCCTTGGTCTGAGGATGCTTGATCGGCACGGATAAATCCGTGCCCTGGCACATTTCATTGCGGCATCTCAAATTGCGCGAAAACCGCGCCGGCGAAACTCCTTCATCTCTGAGAACGTTGGAAAGGTAAAGTAGCTGCTCTGGTGGTTATCCAGAGAGAGCGTCTTCTGGCTCTGCTGTGAAATTTGCCGCAGCGTATCGAGCATGCAGCGGGCGCCATGGCGCTTGCTGCGCCTGATGAGATGATCGAGCGATTCGCCTTCCTGGATCGGCAGTTGTTCCTGCAGCAGCGCCGCGCCTTCATCGATCTTTGCGGCCATATAGTGAATGGTTACACCCACGTTTCTTTCTCCGTGATACATCTGCCAGAAGGTCGGCATCATGCCCTTGTAGCGGGGAAGCGGCGCGTGATGCATGTTGATGCAACCCAGCGGCGGCGCATCCAGGAGGGCCTGTTTGAGGATATAAGGACAGGCAATCGATACCAGCAGGTCTGGACCTAAAGCGGTAATGTGAGTGCGATGCTGTTCCTTATTGGGATTTCCAATCCCGAAATTGGCCACGCCAAATGTCTTGCAGATTTGCCGGATGGAATGAAACTTCTTCGAATTTTTACGTGCGGGCAACGAGCCCAGAAGCCTGGACTTGAGCATCCTCGCCAGGAGGCGGGTCAAACCAAGGGGACCGTAAAGATGAAGCAATTCTCGCAAAAGCTTTAATCTTCCACGCTCACCCATGGTTTTGCAGGTGAATATCGCCAGGACCTTAATCTCTCCCAGGTCTTGACGGAAGAATTCCTCGAAAAATGGAAGAATATATAAAGGATCGTCTTGTGTAAGAAATACTATCTTCATTTATCTTTATACCCCTGTTATTTTTCCTTATTTACGCACTGGCTGCCAGACCACGTACTTCCTGCCGCGTAAGAGTTCAATGGTGCTGAACAGCGCCGCGGCATTCAGCGTACAAAAGTAGAGTGGGACTCCCAGAAGCTTCCAACGCCGATGCAGAGGCACAATGGTTTGCATGACCGCGAACAGATAAAAAAACGCCTGCGCAAGCAACAAGAAGCGGAAGTAATGCTCATGGCGCAAAGCTACGTTGCTGCCCAGCAGCATGAGCAGAAAGACCGGAACCAGCCAGCGCAAAATCTTGTGCGAAAATAATTGAAATGCGATCCAGCCGTATTTCCAGGGCTTCAACAGGTCGGGAACGCTCAACAGGCCGCGCATGCCGCGCGTAATGACCCTGACCCGCATGAAAAATTCTTCCGAAGTGGATTCCGTGGTCTGCTCATAAGCCAGCGCGCGGTCTTCAAAAACAACCCGATATCCCTTTCGAATCACCCAAAGCGGCTGGACAAGGTCGCTGATAACATCGGAAGCGAGTTCTGTGTATGAGCTCTTACGGACAGAGTAAATGCACCCACAGCATCCGGTAAGGGTGGAAATGCGCGATTGCTGTACCTTGATATTGTTTTCGTAATTCCAGAAGACAATCGTTCCGAGGCCGGTCGGAGACGCCTGTTCGGAGTCAAAATACTGGTAACGGCCGCTGACCGCCCCGACTTTCTCATCCTCATAATTGGCAGTCAGGTAGCGCAGAGCCTGAGGATGATAAACGGTAGTAGCATCGGAAAAGACCAGCACCTCTCCTTGCGCATAGCGCACGCCGTGGTTCTGGGCGTTGGTTTTTCCCTGGCGCTGCGGAATCCTGATCAGGCGTACGCGAGAATCGCCGAATTGCTGCACAATCTCATCGGTGCGGTCCTCGGATCCGTCGGAAAGCACCAAAACCTCCATCTTCTCCGCGGGATAATCGAGAGCCAGGGTCTGCTTCAGCTTTTGATGGATATTGGCTTCTTCGTTGCAAGCAGCAATCAGGATAGAAATATTTGGGGTATATCCGGGCTGCGGCCGGACGCGCCTGTGAAGAAGCGCAAGCAGGGAAAGAAGAACAGGATATCCGACATAGACATAGAACAACGTCAGAGCTGCGCCAAAGAAAATTATTTTTGCCAACATGTCAGTACCCTTTTCCCGCGAGCAAGCTGCGATAGATGCCCGTTAACGCGGCCATCATCGCCTCGGCCGTAAACTTGTTGTAAACAATTTCCTGCCCTTTCAGGCCCATGGAGGCGGCATGGGTCCGTTCGTCTAGCAAACTGCTGACCCTGGCTGCCATCGTGGCCCAGTCTTCGCTGGCCACGATAAACCCGGTCTCGCCGTCTTTTAACGCCTCCCTGTTCCCTCCTACATCGGTGGCTACGCACGGCAGTCCGCAGGCCATGGCTTCAATCAGCGCATTGGAAAAACCTTCGCTTCGCGATGGCAGGCAAAACACATCGCTCATTTTCAAGATTGAAAATACGTCTTCGCAGCTTCCCAGGAATTTGAAATTACCGCCAAGCCCGAAGGCTGAAATCAGGTCATCCAGCTCCCGGCAGTATTCTTCTTCTGACTTTCGTCCGATCACCAGGAACAATGCATCTCTATGTTTTTTACAAACCAGGCTGGCAGCTTTTACCAGAACGTCTATTCCTTTCACCTTGCGTATATTGGCCACGGTAGTGATCACAGGTGTGTGCTGAGAAATTCCCATTTTCAGACGCGTGGCTTCGCGCCCTGCCGCCTTCTTCACCTCTTCCATCTCAAGACCGTTGAAGAGAACCTCTACCTTTTCCGGGTCTAACCTATCCTGGCGGATGCAAAACTCCTTTACCTGGGGAGAGACTGCCAGCACTTTGTCATAAAACCGGCCGGTGAGTTTGTATGCCCTCCAGTGCTTCCCTGAGCGTAGTATCCCCATGTCGCGCCGGCTGGAGATCAAGATGGGGCAACCGCTGAGCTTTGCAATCGGACCAGCCCACAGATCTGAGGTCTCAAAAAAAGTATGCACAATCGAGATTTTCTCGTCGCGAATGCGACGGCGAATCTGGTTTGCGGCTTTAAGCGCGTTCCAGTCGTAGGTTTTCTTCAACGGCAATAAATGAACCGGACAAGGGAGGGTTTTCAGCTCTTCCAGTTCGCCCCTCATTCTGAAGGTGAGAAGGGAGCAGCGAAAATCCTGGCTGGGCATCAGCCTGATCATCTTGAGCAAAGCTCGCTCTGCGCCCCCCATCTCGCAAAGCTCGTCAATGACAAACAGAATGTGGGGTTGATGCGTCTTTCCACTGGCCCGGCGAGTGTGCAAAGTTTTGCACTTCACTTGAAGAGCCTGTTCCGCAGCCCCGTAGACGGAACCGGGGTGGCAAGCTAAGTTATTGAATCTATTGGGCATCTATCCCAAGACCGCCAGTTTGCAGGGGTTGTTTGACTACTCTGGATGAAGAAGTGCAAATGCCGTTCCATTTGTCAGGAATTGCGGATGCTGAGCTGGCTTCTTTAGGCAGATATGCTCGGATTGCGCGACTGGGCGACAGCAGTTTTCAGCCATTGCCGGCACCGGGCCTTCATCACCAGGTCGGCGCTGATTTTACGAATCATCTGCGCACGGGTACTCCAATTGAATTCTGACTGGACTCTGAACAGCCCCGCCGTTCCCATGCGCTTGCACAAATCCTCATTTTGCAGCAGGAGGAGCAGGCGGTCTGCAACCTCTTCGGCGCTATCCGGCTCGACCAAAAAGCCTGTTTTGCTATCGAGCACAGCCTCAATAGCTCCGCCTGATTTCCCCCCGATGACGGGTTTGCCCATGGCATTGGCCTCGGTGAAGACCATGCCGAAGCTCTCGACGTCGCCTTCCGCTTCCAGGCGGTTCACCATGATAAAAACATCGCACAAGGAATAGAAATCACATATCTGGTCATGGGGAATGTCCCCGACGAAGACAACTGCCTGCTGAAGCCCCAATTCGTCTACTAACTTCTGCAACTGATTTTTTCCCGGCCCTTCTCCAGCAATCAAGTATTTAACATTCGGAGTTTCACGCAGGACTTTTGGCAGCGCCTGCAATACAACTTTATGGCCTTTACGGGGCACAAGACGGGCAACGGTGAGCAGAACTTTTTTATCTTTTAATCCGTATTTTTCGATCAGGTCATGATTCGGCGAGCGCGGATAAAAATGTTCGAGATCGACTCCGGGAGTCAGCTTATGGATGTGCTCCTGCACCACCCCAATTCGCGTCAATCCATCATAGGCAAATTGGTTGGCGGCGATGACCGCATCCGCCTGGTGATAGATAAAATCACGCACGCGGGGCTGGTATCGACGTCTGTCAATTTGTGAGATTTCATCCCCATGACAGAAAACGAGAAGGGGGACCTTGAAGAGCCTGCGCAAGTAGACTCCGTTGAGGGCCTGGGGAAACAAGTCTCCGCAATGCAGGCAATCGAACTTTTCCAGCAGCAACGTTGTCGCGGCATGCAACAGTTGCGGCACGGCCTTTGGCATCTCCTGATATTTCCAGTTGGGAAGAGGCCGAAAGCGGCGGCGAATGCGAAAGTTTTCGGCGCTCTCCTGTACATCAAATTCCTTCCAGCCGGGGACTTTTTTTGTCAACAACGTAACCCGATCGGGATATTGGGCAACAAGATTCCTGTACAAATTGGCGTAATAGACCCGTGAACCACCGGAGTGAGGCAGATAGGAATCCGCCGTCACCAGGTAATCTATGCGGTCCACGCCTCCGCCCGTTTGGGCACCGTTCCCTGTTTGTATCGCGGCCTTCATTCCGTCACCACCAGAGGGGAGCGGGCCGGTTCTCCCTCTTTCGCCCCGCTTCGAAAGTGTTTCAGCAATTCTTCCCTGATTGCCGGGTTTAGCAGACAAATGAGCGCGGCATAGATAAGAAGGGCGAGTCCGCTTTTCACGGCGGCATTTAGCAATGCGTTATGAAATTCCAGCGGACGAATCATGACAAACGCCAACAGCGCGGCCACGGCATTACGAGCGAAGCCGATGTAGTTAATCTTCAGCGGAAGCAGGCGGAATGAAATATGCCCCATCAAAACCACCAGGAACAGGTAACTGGCCAGGGTGGCGATAGCGGCGCCCTGCAGTCCGAGGCGCGGAATCAGGATGATGTTCATCACGATATTCACGATGCAGGCATAAACGACCAGCCCGGTCATGGTGGCGGTCTTCTTGTGAATCAGCAGGGCCGCATTGAGAAAAATATGGACCGCATATACCAGCAGCCCAATCACAAGCACTGGCAATAATCGATGCGCCTCCTGAAATCTGCTGGAAGCCAGCACAACAATAACGTCACGCGAAACCAGCAGTACCACACATACAACCCCAAGCGCCAGGGCCAGAAAATTATTCAAACTGCGGCTGAGAAATTGCTGGGTCTCTTCCTTGCCCTTTTCCACCCAAAGTTTCATGTAAATGGGAAACAATGCGAGGTTAATAGGGACCATCAGCGATTCCTCAATGTATGTGGAAACGTTGTAAGCGGCTGAATAATATCCCAGAGGCTGAGATCCCATGTAGTGCTGCACCAGCAGGCGGTCTCCTGAATCCAGGATCACGCTGGCCACTTCGTAACCAATTAACGGGAAGGCGAATAACGCAAGGCCGCGGAAGTAATTCCAATCTACCGATGTAAAATCGAGCAGTTCACGCCGGTACAGGTAAAGAATCAGCAACCCCAGTCCCAGGGTTTCTACGGCAATGGTGCTGCCGAAAAAAACAGTGAGTGTCCGCTTCCCTAACAGCAGCAAGGCACAGGAAAGCAGCACAGTCGCCGCTTTTACGCCGATTTCGAGCCCATTGTATGTCTTGGTCTTTCCCTCGGCGCGCAAAAAACCTATCAGGGTTGGCTGCCAGCTACGAATCAAAATCAGCGCGGCCGTAAAGAGAAACAGATAACGCAGGTCGGGATTCAAAAGCGGGGCTGGAGTAAAAAACAGCAGGCCGGCAAAGACCACCATTACAGCAGTTCCCGTGGCGCCTGTCCCGAAGAAAAGGGTGGAATAATACCTGCGCCGCACTGCGGCATCCGTGGAAGCCCCTTCAGCCGCGTAAAAGCGCTGAACAGAATTCTGCAATCCAAATTTACCGACTACCGTCAGCAACAAAATCACTTTTAGAACCAGGCCCATTACACCGTAGTCTGAGACTGAAAACACCCGGGTAAACACCGGGAAGGAAAGGAATCCCAGCAGCATAAGGCAGACGCGTCCACTCAGATAATGAAATGCGTGGCGATAAAGTGTCTTCAGCTCACTCATGGTCTTGTTGCCGGGGTTCCCGGTGCGGCAGGATGCTGGTGCATCCGGCACAACGTTTATAGATCACATAATTAGGAGAATCGTAAACGACCGCATATTGCGGATTGCCCTCCAGCCAACGCCAAAGCGCCAGATAATTTTCACGCCACTGGTCGGTGGCGGCCATCCGGCTCCAATCCTTGTCGAGCACGATGTACTCGGCGTCGGGATTGTGGTACTCCAGCAGGCGCAAAGATTGGTACAGGCTGCTGCGGTTGGCCACGCTGGGCAATAAATATCTGGGCACAGCGACTGACGCATCGGCAGGAAGCATGGCCGCAACGGTTCGCGCCTCCGCGTGCCAGGGCTGCGTTTGCAGATCGTCAACCTGCTGTCTTCCCGTCACGAACAAAATGCTGCTGAGCGCCGCTGCCAGTACGAATAAAACCATTGCTGCCTGTGTCAGATACAAATCTTTCTCTTTACGGTTATGGGATTTCCCGATTTTTTCAAGCGACAGCAAGAAGCCGGCAAACAACAGGACCGCCGGAATGAGGGAGTAATGACGGTAAATCATCGCGGTGTTGCAGCCGCCACCCTGGCCCAACAGGTTGATGGCAACGTAAGGCAGGGCCAGCAGCCATGCGGGATTCAAAAGGAAAAGCACTCCTCCCAATGGATCGAGCAATTGTTTGGTATACACCAGATTTGCGCGGGTTAAGACAATCCGGGGATGGCTGATGATGTTCGATACCATCTGATGTGAAGTCGTTCCTAAATAAGAAAAGCAGCTTGCGACCGGCGAGGTGGCGCCATGCTGAAAGTAGGGGAAAACGATCTTCCATGACAGGATGGCCCAGCAGAATGCAAAAGCGCAGGGGAACGCCACCCAGCGCAAGCTGCGCCGCTGCCATAGCGCCAGCAATCCAAGGCCGAACACTACGAATACCAGGTCTTCGCGCACTATCTGGGTGAGCACGAGCGCAATCACATAGGGTTTGAATCTGCCCTCCAGAAAAAAATAAAAGGCAAAGAGCAGGGGGAACCCAGCAACCGAAAGAGGGGCGAAATCATAAAAATTCTGATACAAGATGGCCGGCATCAGCAGGAATGCAACCACAGCCATTGCCGAAAGCCCGGCTGAAAGCGTGCGCCGGCTGATGAGATAAACCGGCCAGGCGCAAAGGACGATAAACACGTTTCTTACAATGAGCAACGTGCTGGCTGCCTTGTGAAAGACATAAAAGAACAAAAACAGCCCCAGGACCAATTGATTGTGGCTTGAAAAATCGCTGCTTACAGATTTGCCGTAGAGCAGGTCGTGATACATGTTGCTATAGAACAGATGGCCATGAAGTGTGGTGTAAAGGCACTGCGTAAAATAGCCGATATCCTGCCCTACATAGCCGAAAGCATGGAGCTTCGCCAGGCTGATAGAACTGGTAAGCGCAAAATAAATAACACAAAAAATAATGACAGCAGCCTTGGAAGTTAGCCCCAGATTAAAACTCTTCAGCGGCGCCGCCGCGGCAAGAACAAGATAGGCAATCAACAGCAGCAATGATATTCCCAATAAAACAAGGGACCTTGCAAGCAAGGGGGGCTGGCCCAGAAAGTACTCGGGGAAGAACAGCACGAGCAGCAAAAAAGCTCTCAGACTGAATGCGAAAGCTTTGGTGCTTTCATATGATCCTGCAAAATTGCCCTGTATCAGCCAGGGGAAAAACCAGTTCAATAAAACAATGAAGGCGATCGTAACAAGCAGGATCGGCAATTGCAGCAAATGGCCATACCCGCGGCCGCGTACAAATGCCGCCCATAGCCAGAGCGCAAGAAAGACAGAAATGCCTGCGATCTGGGCGCGATAAACATTCAGCCTTCCAGTATCCTGAATTGTTTTATGCCCCGCAGAGCTTTCTTCACACACCTCCGTGAATGCCGCCATCGTCGAATAAATACCTTTCCTCCAGCTCGCCTGCTAGAAGCTGATTACCTTCACATTGGTATATTGAATGGGCTGGTTTGAAACATCCAGAGCGACACCGCCCGCGGCGAAAGTCGCGTCTGTTACCTGCAGCACCTGGGCATTGTCATAAAACACCTGGATTGTCGTTCCGTGCAGATCGATACGAATATTATGCATATTGGTATCGAACGCCAGCGGGGCCTGCGCCAGAAGAGCGAACCCTGAATCAATATTCCATTGTCCGATCGAGTAGAGCCTGATAAGCCCACTCCCGGGATAGAACCACACTCCATATCCTCCTCCGGTTGTGGTGTTCAGGCGCGCGCGAATGCCTCCAGGATAGTTGCTCGTGCCGGAGAGCTTGAAGTCGGCAGAAAAGCTGTAATCCATCCAAGCCATGCTGCCGGTATAGGCCTGGGTTGGTCCCGCGCCGTCGTATGCATAGGCGCTGTTTACCACTGACCAGTCCTGCGCGTGTCCTAACGGAGAGATCTGCCAATTGCCGGCGTTTCCTGAACTGAAGTCATCGCTGAACAACAGATTGCCAACGTGCAGAGAAACCGGGACAGAAAGAGGACTGTTTCCTGCCTGCGGAGAGCTGAGAACAGCATTGCCGCTGTACTGTCCGATGGTCAAACTTGTGCTGTTTATATTCACAGTGGCCGTGCTTGGAGCGGTCCCGCCCGGAGGATTAACAGTGATCCAGCTCGAATCTCCGCTGCCGTTCCAGTTCATGATGCCTGCCCCGCCATTGGTAATGGTGATGGTCTGCCCGGCGGGATTGAGTGAAGTTGCCCCAAAGAAGTTCAGGGATGCCGGCGTAGAAACCAGGATCACCGGTTGCGGAGATACCGTCAAAGCGACGGAGATAGGGATCGGCGAATTTTGCGCTCCCTTGGAAAACACCAGGATCGTTCCATTGTAATTTCCAGCCCCCAAGCCAGCGGTGTTGGCTGAAACGTTGAGAGAACTTCCCGTTTGGCCGGAACCTGCCGAGAGCGTCAGCCACGAGACATTTGTCGAGACACTCCAGGCAAGTATCCCGCCCGAGCTGGAGAGTTGCATAGCCTGTGCCGGCGGATTGCTTCCGCCAGCCTGCGCCGTGAATGAGAAGCTATTAGGAACTGCCGAGATTGCATCGTTGGTAGCCGTAGAGCCGGTCACAAAAACGTTGTCAAAATTAATGACTTGGCTGGAGACATCGAGGGCCACCATGCCTCCTGCAAGGGTCGTATCTGTAACGGAGATCAAAGAAGCACCATCCACCAGGGCTTGAATGGTAGAACCATGAAACGACAGCCTGTACGTATGGAAGCTCGAGGTATCGAAGGTAAAGCTGGCTTGTGCCAACAGGGTAAAGCCGGAATCGATGTTCCAGGCCACCGTACGGTACAACTTAACGGTCTTTTCGTTGGGGTAGAGCCACAGCGCGTAGGAAGCGCCTGTGCCTGGATTCACGCGTCCGCGGATGCCGCCAGGATAATCGCTTAAGGAAGCCAGTTTAATGTCAACCTGCAGATCGTAATTGCTCCAAGCAGCATCTCCCGCATAAATCTGGGTGTGGCCGCCTCCGTTATATTGAAGAACACCATTGACCACCAACCAGTTCTGCGCCCTTCCCAAAGGCGAAATCGCCCAGCCATTCATCGTTCCGTCATTAAAATCGGAGGACATCAGCAATCCTGAGATGTTCAAAGTCACCGGAACCGTCTGTGGTGAATTCGATACTCCGGGCGATGAGACCTGAATGCTCCCCGAATAATTCCCAATGGCAAGGCCGCTGATATTTGCCTGCGCATTGCTGGTAGAAGGAGCGGTGCCCGAGGTGCTTGAAAGGCTCAGCCACGAGGATGAGGGATTCAAGCTGGCAGTCCAGTTAATAACGCCTCCACCCAGATTTGTGATGTCAACCGGCACGGCAGCCGGATTTGGCTGGCCCTGGATTCCATCAAATGTAATGGAAGCAGGATTTATACCCAATTTGGGGTTACTGATCACAAGAGTCACCGCGACAGATTGTGGACTATCAGTCGCACCGGAGGCAGTCACGAGAATGCTTGCGGTATATGTCCCTTGCGCAAGCCCGCTGATGTTGGCGGAAGCGGTTAAAGTGCCGGAATTGGTTCCCGATCCCGGTGAAACGGTCAGCCAGGTCGCATTGCTGCTCGCAGTCCAACTCAAAGTTCCCGCTCCCGAATTGGTAATCGAGACGTTCTGCGCTGGAGGATTGCTGCCGCCCGGAACCGCCAGGAAGCTCAGCGAATTCTTGTTTAACGCCAACCCCGGTGGAGTAACGTTGGGAAACGAAATTGAAGTGCCATTGGCGAAGCCAGGAACATCTATTTGAGTTCCATCGTCATCATTAAAGAAGACAGCGCTCTCGGTCGTCACCGGATTGCCGTTCATGTCCGTTGCGCTTCCACTGAAGTTCAATGTGATGGTGCTGGCGTTTACCGACCCGCCGGTGATATTTGAGTTCACTCTGGCGTGCAGATAGGCGCCCATATCTTCCATAAATACAGGACGCCCCCCATGGCCGGTGACCCAGGACGAGACGTTGATTATGTGCTGTTGCCGCTCCTGAGTGGTGCTGTCGGCCATACTGCCGCCGTCATGGTTATAAATCTCGACTGGCCCCATACTGGACCAGAAACGCCATGTATAAGCTTCCCAATTTTCCAGGGCGGTGGCCGGAGAGATTCCACCCGCTGAGTTCGGCCATTTGGCGTCAAAACTCGGGTAATTCATCCCCTGGAGCTGCGTAGTAAAGCCAAAAAATGTCTTGGCCGGCAATCCAGCCCGGCTGCCAATAGTGTAATTGTCCACCCAGAAGATGGGCCATATCTCGTTAGGATTACAGTTCGATGGGGGCTGCTCGTATACCCTGAAAGGATGCAACCCAGGCAAACGCTGAGCCGGGGCCTTGCACGGCCCACTGTCATAAACCCCTGGTTGTTGGATCTCTGAAACATAACGGACGCCAAGTTGCCACATGTCGTAGCCAACATTGTTAGAAAAATCCCAAAAATGCGGGATCATATAAGAGGTAAAAGGCAGGACGTCGGAAGTGCCATTGAAGCTGCCGGTGCTGCCGCCGCCTTGCTGAAAAGACAGCAGAGCGTTGTAATTAGACAGCCATTGATTGTCATTGAGCGGAGACGGGTTCTCGCCGGTCCAATACAAATCGCCGCCCGAGCCGCCGGTATTTGTATGTGGACCAATTTTAAGATAGCCACCGTTAATATCATCAATAATGGTCTGGCGCGCCTGCGAACCGTTATTGTAGTCCGCACCCGCATCTTGAATATTGCCCGTTACCCTCCATGGTCCGCCAATGGTGACCTTCGTTCCATTGGGCAGGGTTTGCACTGTTCCCGGGCCGGTGAGGCTGGGGTTGAACATGTCTTCTACTCGGGTGGAGTAGCCATCGGCTGGGTCATCCTGCTGGATGGCAAACAGCCGCGGATAACCGCGGAACACGAAGGGCTTCTTGGCCGCCCAAACCAGGCTCCTCCAGAAAATATCATCAAGCCCCATGACAAAACCGAAGCGATCAGCTTTTAGATAATCATAGGTACCGATATTTACAGCGTGGCCTGAACCAAAGGTAGTAACCGTCCAAAAAGCATCGCTTCCGATAGTCGCCAGCACCGTTCCGCCAGGATGAGGCTGGCCCTGTGCGTTCAAAAGCACAGTGGAGGTCGCGGTTCCCACGACCCCGTTATCGTTATTGTGGAAGTTATAAACCATGTTTCCTGTGGCCGAATTCGGGTTGCCGATAGGCCATCGCAATTGGAGCTGGGTTATATAGTGAGGCGTAGCGCCATCGGGCAAATAAGTGGCCGGTATGGTAATGCCGGTGCCGGGAGTGCCAGGCGCAGAAGACGTACAGCCAAAAATAGCCTGCATATGCGCATTCGTGCCAATGGCTGGATCCGAATCCAGGTTCACGAAACCTACGCCAGCCTCGACCGCCGACAATATAGCTTGCTGCCACGCGGAGCTGAGATTCAGACCGCGGTGGCCGGCTATAACCAGTGGCACAGTGGTTAGATCAGGCGGAGCAGTATTGGAGACGTCAATGACCCGATACGGAATTTGCAGGTACTCCAGATAACGCTCAGGGTATCTTTGATACTCGCCGGGAGAAGCCAGGCTGGTATTGTAACCCGTGGTATTGGTGGAATTAATCAGCACATCTACCGTCAGATCGCGTGTCTGCGCCGGTGCGTTAACCACAGAAATTGCCGACACAACAAGTCCGGCCAATGCGAGGCTTAAACCTTGCGCGGCTCTTTGCAGCAGCCTGCGCTGCAGTTGAATGGTTGCAGCAAACACTTCTCGTCTCCTCTGATTCCTCTACTCTCCAGGGTCCGTACTTTTCTGCTGGCGGTTCCCGTATCTATTTTTTTTGGTTCCGTACGGGTAATACGCCGACAGATAGTTATAAGAAGAATCATTACACTCAGTACTTTCGTTCATGATGACCTGTTGCAAACGTGAGCCCAGATGTTCGATTGATTTTTCAATCAATACTCTCGGCGTCTTTCGTACCCGGACAACCAGCATTGTGAAATCTGCCATCGAGCTTAATTCCAGTGAATCGGCCATGGGGAACAAAGGAGGCGAATCCAGCACAACCCATTTGTAGCCTGCCTTTGCCCAACTCAGTAATTTGTGAATGTTCGCCCCCATAAATAACTTGATGGGATTGGAAGCCGCACTGCCGGCGGCCGGCAAAACGTAGAGTTGCATTGAATTTACCTGGCGCACAACTTCTTCGGGATCGTCCCCATTTGCGAGCACCGCTTCAATCCCTCTATCTTCAGGGTCGGCGGAAAGCAATTTTGCGATCGAAGAATTTCTCAGGTCCATCTCTGCCAATAAGGTTGGAGCGCCGCTTTCTGCCAGGCACCAGGCCAGGTTCGTGGATGTAAGCGTCTTGCCGTCACCCGGTCCAGGGCTTGTAATCAGGATCACTGCCCCTTCGGGATAGCGTTCGGCAAGCTTGCGGCGCATGACCCGGTATTGTTCGGCCGCAATACCACCCGGGTCCGCCATGAAAACCAACCGGTTGCCGCCCACAGCAGCGCGCACGGTCAGAGGCAGCGATTTTTTCCGGCCAGCGTGAGTCGTTTCCAGAAGCGTAAATCTGGGCTGCGTTGCAGGGTTTTGAACCGTGCTCATAAGACTGGGTGCACCTTCCACAAAACTGCCGCCACTATCAGGCAGCCAAGCAGGGAGACCGCCGCCGCACAAACCTGAAATCGAACTCTTCGCCTGCGGTCGGCATTGGTCTCAATTCTGGGAACCGCTCCCAGCAGCGCCACCGACGCGGGCAACAGCGCCTTCAATTCGCGCTCCGCCTTGATGGCGCCGCTCACGGTGTCTTGTAGGATTACCAGCATAATAGCGAACCCCAAAGAGCCTGCCGATGACCCCAGTATCATGGCCAAACGATTCGGCTTGAACGGACGCTCCGGCGGCCGTGCCGGGTCCATGATGGTGAAGCGCTCACCTTGCTGCTGGCGCTCCAGCTCGGTCGCCATTTCCGCGGACAAAGTTTTTTCCAGGAGCGAGCGATAGTTCTCTTTGGAAATCTCATAGTCGCGGGTCAGATCAGATAATTGCTGTTCCCGCATGGGAACTGCGTCCACCTTGGCCTGGTATACGTCCGACTGCAAATGAATGCGGTGCTCCTCATCCAGAAGATGTTGTTTTTCCTGTTCGAGCACATCTAAACGCACGCTGGTGCTGGAATCGCCGTTGCCGCCAGCCTGCGCCGGGCTTGCCGGCAGGGCTTTGAGTTGCTCCTGCACTTGCCGCAAGCGGTCTTGCGCGGCGATCACATCGGGATGCGAAGCCGTATATTTCTTCTTGAGCTCCCATACTTCGTAACTTAATTGCCGCTGCTCAACTTCCAGCCGCTCCCGTTCACTCAATTGCGCCGGCGATACATTTTGCGATTGTTCCGGCATCCGGGTCAGGAGTTGCTTTTCCTGCTCCAGGCGATTCAACGAATCCGAGTTTGCCTGCAGCGCCACTTGTAAACGAGAAAGCGCCTGCAGGTTTGCCGGCATCTGGTCGGGCATCTCGCCCAAGTGCTGCATTTTGAAATCGCGCAGCGTCTGTTCCTGGCTTTGCAGGTTCTGCTTGGCTTCTTCCAGTTGGGCGGCAAGAAAGTTCGTGGTGCCCTCCGCCAGTTGCTCGCGGGTCTTGAGGTTCCATTCAATGAAGCTGGCGGCCAGCCGGTTGGCTACATCGGCGACCACCTTGGGCGAAGCCCCAACATAAGTAATCGTGAACGAACCCAGGCCCTGCCCCGAACTCTGGCTTACCTGCAGGGCAATATGCTGCCGCATTACTTCGATCACTTCCTCGCGGGAGTACTTTCGCAGCTCCGGATAAAGCTTCATCTCGTCAATGATCGAGCCCAGCCGGGTCACGCTCAGCACCTGCTGGGTGAGGGTGTTCAGACGCTCAGCCGGATCAGAGGTAATGGTTGAAGCTACGTAGCGGTCGGGAATCTGCTGAGGGTCAACCAGGATGGTCGTCGTAGCTTTATATTCATTCGGCAAAAAAGTGATCACAACAATGGCAATGAGGGCAAGCGCCAATGCGGTCAGCCCAATCGTCCAGCAATTCCGCCGCAACAAGGCGGCGTATTCCTGAATCTGCTGCGGTAAGTGCTGTTCGGTCGCGTTATTCTTCATGTTCGTTTTCGTTCTTGGTATCCACAATGGACTCGGTATTGTTGTACTGGCTGCCCCGATGGGCGTCATGGCCCAGGGGAGTCCACAGCACAGTCACCATTGCGATATTTCTTCGTACAGCCGCGTTTGAGACTGTGTGATCGAAGCGGCGGTAACTTCCAACCAAAGTAAAGCTGTTCGATAGCCGCTTGCGTGCCTCACAGGAGGCAAAAAAACCGTGGTAAGGAGTAAGCTGCAACACTACCTGGCCTTTCACGTAACCGGCGTCGCAGCCCACTTCAACTTGCCGCCCCAGTTGTTTTCCCACCCCGACCACAACATTGTCTTCCCAGGTTCCGTGGCTCACATACCCGCTACTGAACTCACGATTGGCACTGGCATAAGCCCGGGTGGTGGCATTGAGCGCTTTAGCCGCCGCAAAATGGAGGTTGAACGCCTGTTGCCGTCCGCAACCCTTGGAGCCGAACTCAGGGCCGGCGGCAACTTCCAGGATGGTGGTTGCATTGGGCTCGGTTCTGAAGTCGACTCCGGCTCCATTGGTATTACAAAGAATCTGTCCGATCTGGCGGGCCGTCTGGGCATAAAAGCCGTAACTGGTCCGCTCGGAAACCGCTTTCTCGTATTCAAGCCTGAAGGTCTTGATATCGTTGTGGGTGTTATCCGTAAATAAACGGGTATATGCGTCGTGGGTGAAAATCTTGACGGTGCGTTCCGCGTCCGGATGCCAGGTGATGGCCGCGACGGCGTCCGCCCCCCAAATCGTGCCTTGGTTTATGCCTAAGTCGGCAGAGACCGGCTCCGCGATCACAAACCGGCCTACCGTGCGCGATGGCAAGGGACTAATCAACTGGAGTGCGTCATTTCCTAGCGTATTGCGGGCTTCAAAATCCCAGCTCCATGACCGGTTGAAGTCGCCGCTGGCCAGCAACGATGTCCGATGAAAGAGATTGCCTCGAATTTCGCTGGCTGAATAATGAGTGAAGGTGGAATCATGCTGTACCAGCAGGTAAGCCTTTCTCCATTGCATGGAGGTGGCCGCATATCCATCGTAGACAGATTCGAATGTTGGAAGATTGCGGAAGGGGCCGGCTACGGCACTGTCGAACCCCTGCGTAGTCGCGCCGCCGTAGAAATACTGCATGTGGAACGGCTGCGGCACAACGATTGGGTCTCCGCCATTCAGCGCTGGGACATAACGGAAATCTACTGGCCGGGCCTGGGCATCGTCTTGTTGTGGCGATGACGCCGGAGTGCTCTCGTTCGTTTCAGCCTGAGAAGAATCGCTGGAATTATTCGCGCAAGCATCGCTCCCGGCCGGTCCTGCTGTCAGCAACGAGTTGCATATCTTCGATGAACTTTCACCAGCAGACTGAGACATCGCGCTTGGAGAAGCCCAAAGGCACAAAAGCAAGGCGGTGGCGACAACCGGAATCCTGCTTCCGGCAATATTCTTCGTATACTGCAGGTTAAAAGAAATCATGGCACCACCACGGTATCTCCAGATTGAAGTACGACATTTTGTTCGGAGTTATGTCCTTTGACGACCTCTTTGTAATTGAACTTCAACCTGGTTTCTTTACTGGCTGTGTTCTCCTGGCTACCGGGACGCAATATGTAAATTTCTTTGCGATTGGCAAATTGAGTAAGCCCACCTGCGCGCGCGATCAACTGCAAAACATTCATGGGCGCAACGATGGAATAAGCCCCGGGTTTGCCCACTTCACCAGTAACGTAGACCATCTTGCTCCGCACCTCAGCGACAGTAACCGTCACCTGAGGATTGGTGAGCACCGATTTGAGTTTGTAGGTCACAAGCTCCTGTATTTCTCTCGGTGAAAGTCCCGCGGCCCGAAATTCGTTGATCAACGGAAGAGAGATATTTCCGTCAGGACGCACGGTGACGCTCTGCGATATCTCCGGCTCCTTCCAGACATTGATCCGAAGCAAATCGCCTTCCCCCACCACGTATTCCTGTACAAGAGTTGGGGCCTCCTGAACCTGCTTGGGCTCTTCCTGCGCCTGTTCCTTGGCGACGGCCGCGGGATTTACGTCGAGCTTGTTGGCCGCGGAATAATCCTGCGCCCAGACCGATATGCAAAGAGTTGCACCTGTTGCCAGAATCCTTATCGAGGCCAGACCTGAAACATTCACGAACTTTTCCTTTGAAAACATAGGTTTATCTTTAAGTGTTATGCACGCGTATTACCAATTGCTGTTTAAAATCCGGGAAGCTAAACTCGGCTTTATCGCCTTTAAGTCTTTGTTCTGGTGTATGCACTAGGGGAGAGGTGAAAAGTTTTGCACTCATCAGGGCCAAAGACTTCCAAACCGGAACACCGCTTTATTTGGCGCCACGGCCAAGCAAAACCACTTTTGCCGTCTCAAAAATAATGGCTAAATCCAGCAAAACAGAGAGGTTCTTGATGTAAAAGAGGTCAAATTCGAACTTGACCTTGGCCTCTTCCAGGCTCGCGCCATACTGGTATTTCACCTGTGCCCATCCGGTTAGTCCCGGACGCACGCTGTGTCGCTGATTGAAATAGGGAATTTCACGCTCCAGCAGTTCACAAAAGTAAGGCACTTCAGGACGCGGACCCACCAGGCTCATCTGGCCCCGCAGGATATTGAAAAGCTGCGGCAACTCATCGAGGCGGAATTTCCTGATGAAATTCCCTACACGCGTGATGCGCGGATCGCGGTCGGCAGTCCATTGTGGAGCACCCTTCTCCGAACCCTGCTTCATGGAACGGAATTTGAGGATCTGAAACGTGCGCCCACCGCGGCCAACTCTTTCCTGCCGAAACAGCACTGGACTTCCGCTTTCGATCCATATGGCAAGGGCTGTCCCCAGCATCAAAGGAAGGCTCAAAGCGATGAGGAGTAATGAAACAGCAATGTCAGTCATCCGTTTTGTAGCCAGGAGAAAACGCGATTTGCGGAAACCTTCCGAGAGAATCAACCAACTGGGTCGCAGTTGCTCCAGCATGATGCGGCCGGTAATGCGCTCGTACACCGAGGCGGCTTCTTCAATAGGAAGTCCTTGAAGCTTGAGCGCCGCCAATTGACGGATGGGCATTACACCGCGCCGCTCTCCCAAAGAAATCACGACCCGGTCAACGTGTTGCGTCTCGATAACCTCTTCAAGCTGCGAGACGCCGCCGATAATCCCGGGATTGACCAGTGATTTTCCGATGTTCTCGCCCTTCTCATCCAGAAACCCCACGACCTGGTATTGCAGTTCAGGCCGGCGCAAAATCTCTCGTGTAAGACCAATTCCCTGCGCACCTGTACCCAAAATAAGCACGCGCTCAAAGGCGCCGGTGAAACCTTTGCTGGCTTCAAACCCAAGGCGCCATCCCACAATCAGCACAATCGTGAGAGGAGACATAAGCCCCACAATCCCGCGCTCCAGGCGGGCGGGAGGAACCAGGTAATAAGTTACCGAAAGCACCAGCAGCATGATGCCGACGGCCCGGAGCGAGCGCACAAGAAGCGCATCGCGGTTCCTGATGGTGCCTAAATCGTACAAATCGTTGTAGTACAACGTGAGCTGGCAGATTGTGGCCACCAATAAAAAGCGCAACCAGTTGCGAGGATCGGAAAGATAGTCCTGGATAACGGCGGCTTTCATGAAGCGCAAACCTGTCGCCACCAGGAGCGAACAAAAGATCAGTACACCTTCGGAAATAACCAGGAGCAATGTCTTTTTCGGAAAATAATGGCCCCCGATCCGGACCATGATATTGCCATAGCTCCGATTGATCAGCCTGAAGTTGCCGGCGTTCCGCGAAGCCGGGAGCACATTGACTCCGCCGGCGCTTTCTCCGTATATGCTTTGTTCGTTTGCCATGGTTGCGCCTACCGGTTGAGTGCAGCTGCAATCGCGTCGGCCACATAACCACTCTGTTCTTCCGTCAACTCCGGGAAGATAGGTAACGAGAGAACCTCCTTGCAAGCCGTCTCGGTCTCAGGCAGGTCCCCTTCTTTGTAACCAAGATGGGAGTAAATTGGTTGCAGATGAATTGGAACCGGGTAATAAACCATGGTTGTGATCCCGGCTTCTGCCAGATGCTTCTGCATGGCATCGCGATGTGGCACGCGAATGGTGTACTGGTGGAACACATGACTGCCAAAATCGTTGCGCCGTGGCGTGATTACATCCAGATACCGGAGCAGTGAGTCGTAACGATCGGCAACAGCGCGCCTCTGCTCGCCCCACGTGTCCAGGTAACGAAGTTTCACGCGCAGGATCGCAGCCTGCAGCTCATCCAGGCGGCTGTTCCAGCCCTGTTCTTCACTGAAATATTTCTTTGTGCTTCCGTGGGTCCGCAGGGAGACGATCTTGCGATAGATTTCCTCCGAATCGGTCACCACCATGCCGCCATCGCCATAGCAACCCAGGTTTTTGCTGGGGAAAAAGCTGATGCAGCCAACATCGCCCAGTGACGCCGTACGACGGCCGCGGTAGGTCGCGCCCAGGGCCTGGGCCGTATCTTCAACCACTTTTAGATTGTGCGCTTTGGCAACGGCCTGAATGGGACCCATATCCGCCGATTGGCCGTACAGATGAACTGGAATAATTGCTTTCGTGCGCGACGTGATCAACGCTTCAATTTCTGCAGGGTCGATATTGAACGTATCCGGCTGAATGTCGGCAAAGACCGGCGTGGCCCCCAGTAAGCTCACGGCATCGGCGGTGGCAATAAATGTGAAGGAAGGAACAATGACTTCGTCTCCGGAGCCAATGCCGCAGGCCTTAAGGGCAAGGATCAGCGCGTCTGTGCCCGAAGCCACACCGATTCCATATTTTCGTCCGCAGTATTTCGCGATCTCCTGCTCCAGATTTTTGACTTCCGGACCAAGAATAAAATGCTGCCGCTCCAGCACAGTATCGATTGCCGACCGAATCTCTTCTTTCAAAGTCGTGTATTGCGCCCGCAGATCGAGGATTGGAATTGCTGTAAAAGACTTGGCGATGGTTGCCATTGTTGTAAAAAGTCCTCTTTATGTAATTTGTCGCGCCCATAACAATGCATTCCTTCTGCCAAACAGATATCGCAAAAGAAACTATGGCCCCAGAGGATTCGAGGCTACGGTCGCCGACCGCCAATTCATTGCATATTCAGTAGTTTGAGGGAGAAACAGTAAAAGGGATATTTGTGGATTTAATCCGCTGCTCTTAGGGGGAGGTGCTTCACTAGGTTGAAAAGCCTTTCACATGTGTGAAACGGAACGAGCCTTGCTTCGGTCGGGGCAGAGGAAGGAATACCATTCGATGTGAAAAACATTTCACACTTTCGAAGGTTACCAAAAACGAGAGGCGCGGATAGCGGATATGCATCGAGAATTTGGACTGGAACAATCGCGTGATTTTCGTTCCTGACAGTAAAACCGAAGAAGGGAGAAGGCGTGTGCCGATGAGCAATCGCGCTTTCGCCATTCTAAGGAAACGCAGCAGGACGAGACGCGAAGGATGTGTTTTCCCTTCGAAACGTTCGGCATCGGGTCATCTGACGACGATGGCAATTCTGTTTCGGGAGGCCAGAAGGAAAGTCGGTCTTCCGGAAAATCTTGTCCTCTGCTGTGGTCGCCATGAGTACGGCACTCGCATTCTGAGAACACGGGAAATCTCGCCGCGGTCATGAAGGCATGGGTCACAAAGACGTTAAAACTGCCATGCAATACCAAGATCCAGAGCTGGAGATTATGCGCGCGGCACTGGATCAACCCGGCACACCAACTGACGGCCAGGGCCTAACCGAAAAATTTTACGGGCACACCCTAAAACCATCAACCTCGTAAGCTATTGAAAATATGGTGAGCGCGGAAGGAATCGAACCTTCAACCTACTGATTAAGAGCCAGGTTTCCCGATTCGGCTGCACACACAGTAAGCGCAGCTTTGACAATGACTTGACAACGAAATGCCCGCACGGACGAATTTCCAGCAAGCGATGAAAAAGTTGGGGAAATCGAATGGAGTATGACTCCGAAGGACACAAAAAGGACACAATCCCGTATCTCCGGCGAGCCATCTGAGGCTGACCTTACCTTTATATCTTTAATATAAGGTCGTGGTATATAAGGTCGTCGCACGTGGGTTAGACCTCTGCCGTGACCGCAAACAGTTAGCAAATTGTCCTTACGAATTCCCAGGCAATTCTTGCGCATCGCAGTATAATTGTCTTTCATAGTCCAAAACTTGAAAATGAAAGTTTACTGCCAAAGAAAGTGTCTTTTTGCGCTTGTGCTTTGCCTGGGGTTGGCAGGCTGCACGGTGTCCAACACGCCTACCCCCAAATACACTTTTGTGGTGAACAACCAAAGCGGAGCCACGGGGAGCGTGTCTTCTTTCGCCGTGGTGCCGCAAACCGGCGTGCTTTCACCCGTGGGTCAGACGATGAGCACGGGCCCCGGGCCCACTGCAATCGCGGCAGACAGTCGCGGACGGCTGCTCTATGTAACTAATTCTGATGGAACCGTCACCGGCTACGGCATTCACCGCAGCAATGGAACCATCTTCTATGCGGCCGGTTCTCCCTTTACGGTGGGCGTATCCCCGACCGGCGCGGTCATAGATGCAAAAACAAATTTCTTATTTGTCGCCAACAACGGATCGAACAGCATTTCTGCGTTCACCATTGACCACAAGAACGGTTCCCTGACCCAGATTCAGGGCTCGCCGTTCCCCGCCGGCGGCGCGCCCATCCATCTTGCGATCAATCCCAAGGGAACATTTTTGTACGTGACCCAGGGCCTGGTCGGCACCCAGATTTTCAGCATCGGCGCTACGGGGGCCCTCACTGCTGGCAGCATAGTACCGCCGACATCGGGGGTAGAGGCAACCGATATCGCCATTACACCCAACGGACAATTTGCCTATGTTGCCGACGGCAATGCCGGGGTTTCAGCCTACAAGATCAATGCCACTAACGGCGACTTGACCCTGATTACAGGTTCTCCATTTTTCGCCGGCAACACGCCGATTTCGGTTGTGGTTGACGCCAAAGGAAGATACGTATACACCGCAAATGAGAACTCCGACGACGTCTCGGCCTATGCGATAGGACAAGACGGCTCACTGGCTGAGATTGATGGGTCTCCCTTCCCGGCGGGAAGCAGCCCCATTCGCGTTAACGTTGACCCTTCCAGCAGGTTCGTCTACGTTGCTAACCTCGACAGCAACGACGTTTCCTATTTCACCATTGATTCCGCAACGCCCGGCGCCCTCATCCTCGGCGGCAGTGCCAATACCGGCAAGAATCCGGCTGGGGTGGTGACGGTAAGGTAAGCTTCCCTGGGGGCGGGTTACGGCACAGTCGAAGCCGTGTCCAGACACCCGCTACGCGGGTGCGAGTAGCAAGCCTAAAGCCGGCCTCATGCATGTCTCGCCGGAGATGCTATAAAATGTTGGGCGTTCCGTTCCACAGTATTCCATGCCTACCAGCAACCGTTTTTCTGACTGTTTTTGGTGAGAATGAACGAGCTTTCCCACAACCCCATGTCATCAATAACGCAACCCAAACAAGCTAAGCCGGAGATGGAGCCGTGGTTTGTGATTTTGAAGCTGATCGCCGGAATTGCTGTAATTTCTTACCTGGCTAAATTTGAAGACCTTGACGGAACCGGGCGATCAATCATGCTGTGGGCATTACTAGCCTTGCCTCTTGCCTGGATAACGGTTTGCCCTCAGAGGGGGGCAGCCATCGCTGTAGGAACCGCCATCGGTACCGTCATTATTAACCTGCCAATGTTGCTGTTGCTTGTACTGGTTTTCAAGCTGCCGTCCCCAAGAATCGGCTACGACATTATTTATCCGATCATGCAAATACCGCTGCTCGTCGCGGCGATCGCCGCTTGGATCAAAAACTCTTCCGCCAAGGCGAAAATCGTGTTGCCGGTTGCAGTTGCCACCCTTCTTTACTATCACGGAGTTGACATTTCCCCGTTGTCAACGAAGACTGCCGATAGTCCCGATACCATGTACATCGTTCGAACCGTGGATAAATGCGCCATTCGGTACGCTGGGCAGCACCAGGGACACTATCCTGATGGCTTGCAAGAGCTTGGACCGAACGGATCGGGGTGTTTACCTGAGGACATAGCGCGCGGCCGCTCCGACGGGATCAAGCTGACCTATTTGCCCAGAGGGACCGGGTTTGGTGTACTCGCTGATAGCCACTCCTTCTGGAGAAACGGTCCGCGACGAGTGGGGCTTGTGTACAGCGACCAGCGCGGAGTTATTCGCGTCAACGTAGACCAGAACCGGCTGAACTCATCAGGGGCCGAACTTTACGATACTGAAGGCTCTGTGCCGGCGACCCTGGTGATCGCGGCCAGGTGTCTCATCCAGCATGGCCCGCCTTATCCGGCTGACTTGCGTTCTCTAAGCCGTCCAGGGGGGTGCCTGGCCGCGGGCGGGACGTGGACAGCGCAGCAGGACTATTTGCGGGGCAATGGATATGTTCTCACCTATCTGGCGAAGGACAACGATAAAGCCGGTGCACACGGATTCCAGATCAATGCAAGACCAGATCCCTATGGCCGCTGGGGCTTGCGCAGCTTTTACGTCGATGATTCCACAGTCGTACGGGCCACACCAGAAGATCGGCCGGCGAATGCCCAAGATCCGCCGGTACATTGATTTCGCTCCTTGATTCCGTTCTATCTTTAATAACCCAACATTGCAGTTCTAAGGCGTAGGTCTGTTCGGGTCAGGAGGGTCCGGGTTCTGGCTGGGCGTATCCAGACGCTTCAGAAAACCCTTGAACGCCGGCCAGACCTGCCAATAAGGCTTGCCGGTCATGAAGGTGTGGGAATCAACGTTAGCCGAGGTTGCGTTATAGATGGAATTAAATTCCTGCCCCGGTACGGCAAGTATCGCCGCCGCCCGGTCTTCGGGGGAGAGATCCGGTCCGGGCACCTGGAAATAAACCTGATCATTAGAGCAGGGCGTGCCACTCACACCCTGCTTCGTCAAATCAATCCAGAAGGTATTATTGTTCTCATCGAGCCCACTTCCGCTTTTGCCGGTAAAGATCGTCTTATAGGGAAAGTTACCGGTAGCCAGAGACCGAGCGGGATACCAATAAGCCAGCCGGGCCCACTGTATGTGAATACCCATGTGGCTGGAATCAGACGGATTCCAGATTCCGTTGGCGGGGTAATCGGGTACGTTGGTCAACCATAATTGGTTGTCATCGTTATCAGGATTATCCTGCGCGGCGAATAAAGGACGAGGAATTACCCCATAGGCGGACTCGAAGGCCAGATCTAATGCAGAGAACGAATCCAAGAACGAGCGGTCTGGCGCCTGTACCAAGGAATTAATAGTAAAGGCATGATCGAGCGGGCAGTCACCGTTGTCAAAGCTGTTGTAAATATCTGCCTTCTGCAGGTTGCCCGAAAAGAAGCCCTGCCAAGGCCCGAAATCAAGAGTGTCATCGCTTGTGGGCGCCTGGAACCCTGCACGCCGGTTCTGCCAGCGAACTGTGTAGTCTTTCACGGCAAGCGGGTCAAACGGACCCTGCGGAAAGAGATGGGGATACTTGAAATAAAATGCGTCATAGGTAGAGTGTGAAAGACAAGGCTGTTGCGGACACTGGGAAATGCGAGCCCATTGATCCAGCCAAATCTTATCCTGAATCGCACTATTCGTGGAGAACCCCATCTGCGCCAAATGAGCCGTCAAGAACGGCAGACGGTAGGGCTCGAGGAAGGGTGCGACATAGGGTTTGGTTGCAGCCAACGAGTCAAGATATTCCGAACGCTGGTCGAAGTCCGCAGCAAAGGTCTCAGCGGCCACCGCAGCCTCGTTCATGATGTACTTGGAAACCATCCCAGGCTGTACATTGGGCCGAGACAAAGCACTGTTGACCACCATGTTCCCCAGGCTATGGGCGATCACCGAGATCTGGTTGCTATTTGCGCTAAGCCTCACAAAAAGGTCTGCCAGGGGCACCCCCGACTGCAACGCCTTGAATTCATCATCGGGGAAATAGAGTCCATCCATGATCTTCCCCGCAAATACAAGGGAAAAGTTATTTCGGAAAAACGGATCGTTCAGAAAGCTCCTATGGTCGCCCTTCCAAGAGATACCAATTGTGTATGCAGGCTTGTTATTGCCCTGGGCAATTTGCGCGGGTAGAACCGGATGCCCAACCCAGTAAAGACGTTTGGTATAGGTGGGAAGAAAGTCGTTCAACAGGTTCGTACGGCTTACAGCGAATCCGTGGACGAGGATGGTAACATTCTTGCCTG